>OHRR01000172.1_pt1 | contig 63043 bp, 61 predicted proteins | sample 1578501 | NCBI WGS metagenome assembly OHRR01 (sample SAMEA3879598, study PRJEB24766) | human gut metagenome | biome: human-associated habitat; feature: feces | place: USA | collected 1985/1987
AATAATCCAGATCGGCTTGAAGAAAACAGACAGGCAGTTCTTTATGAGACTTCTGACAAAGAAGACGATTCGCTTGACTATGATGAGCTTTATGGACAAGAACGCATGAAGCGTGCAGCGATGGTGGCATCAGCAGGTTTTCATAACCTTTTATATATTGGACAACCAGGTTCTGGTAAGAGCATGAGTGCAAAAAGAATACCTACAATTATGCCCGAAATGACATATAAAGAGCAGCTTGAGGTGACAAAAATTTATAGTGTGGCTGGGCTTCTTGACTACAAGGAGGGACTTATAAAAAAGCGTCCGTTTCGGAGTCCGCATCACACAATTTCGGCGACTGCACTTGCTGGAGGAGGGCGATTTCCAAAGCCAGGAGAGATAAGCCTGGCACACCATGGAGTATTGTTTTTAGACGAGCTGGCAGAGTTTAAGCGTGATACACTAGAAATTATGAGGCAGCCGCTAGAAGATGGAAAGGTCACAATAAGCCGTGTCAATGGAAGCTGCAGTTATCCGGCAGAATTTATGCTTGTCGCAGCGATGAATCCGTGTCCGTGCGGCTATTTTCCAGACAGAAGCCGCTGCCGATGCAGTGTGGGTGAGATCAGACGTTATAGAGACCGTATTTCACGACCGATGCTTGATCGTATTGACATTTGCACGGAGGCCTTTGCAGTAAAATTTGATGATTTGTCAAAGGCAAAAAAGGGAGCAGATTCGTCGTCTATGCGTGCACATGTCACAGAGGCAATTAATCGTCAGCGCATGCGCTATAAGGATGAGGGAATATTATTTAATTCGCAGCTTAAGGGATCAAGACTTTCAAAATATTGTAATCTTGATCAGCAAAAAGAAGAACTTCTTCGTCAGGCATTTGAGTCAATGGGTCTTAGTGTTCGTGCAAGAGATCGGATTTTGCGTGTCTCAAGAACAATTGCCGATCTTGAGGGAAGTGAGCAGATTAAAGAAGCACATTTGGCAGAGGCGATAAGCTATCGGAGTATTGATCGAAAATATTGGGGGGATATGTAAAATGGAGCGAAAAAAAGCATATTACTGGTGTACATGCCTTCAGATGATTACACCTATTAAGGTGCGCCGTTTAATTGAGGAGGCTGGAGGTCCGAGCGAGGTTTTTGGACAAAGTGATGAAAAGCTTGTTAAAATGGGATTTACTGCAAGGGAGCAAAGAATTTACCATGAAGCCTGCGCAATGGAAAACACAATAGAGGAGGAATACGAAAAGCTTTCACAGTCAGGAATTCGTTTTGTTACAATAGAGGATGAAGAGTATCCGGTGCTTTTAAAGGAAGTGGCAGACCGTCCGATTGGACTTTTTGTGAAGGGGAATCTTCCAAAGTCTGATTTTCCTAAAATTGCAATTGTCGGAGCGCGTGCATGCAGCAGCTATGGGAAGGAGTGTGCAGAGGAAATCGCAAGAGAGCTGTCAGCGGCAGGTGCACAGATCGTGAGCGGGATGGCATATGGCATTGACTGCTGCAGCCAAAAGGCAGCACTTGAGGCAGGCAGTTCATATGCAGTGCTAGGCGGTGGCGTTGATATATGTTATCCACGGGAAAATATTGGATTGTATGAAAAGCTAATACGTCAAGGCGGCGTGATTTCTGAGATGCGTCCGAAAACACGCAGTATTCCCGTTCTTTTTCCGCGCAGAAACAGGATTATAAGCGGCATTTGTGATGCTGTCATAATTATCGAGGCAAGAAAAAAGAGCGGTTCTTTGATTACGGCAGAATTTGCGGGTGAGCAGGGCAGAAGTGTCTATGCCGTGCCAGGTTCAATATTTTCAGATCTTAGTGAAGGCTGTCATGAGCTGATTAGAAATGGTGCTGTACTGTTGTCATCACCACAGGATATACTTGCAGATTTTAAGTTAGAAGCTGCAGCAAGAAAAATGCATAGACAAAAGATGCCTTTGACAGAAATTGAACAGGATGTGTATCGCTTTATTGAAAGAGAACCTGTTCATATGGAAATTCTTTTGCAAAAAACAGGATATCCGGCTGGAACTTTATGCAGTGCATTATTTCAGATGGAGCTAAAAGGTTACATCAGCGAAGAAGCAGGAGGCTGCTATAAAAGAACATTTAATGTGTCAGATTCGTAAAATTTATATGAAATAAAATAAAAAGGGCTAAAAAGGACTTGCAATCCGTAAAATAAGAGTGTATAGTGATTTCCGATTGAAAAAATGTACGCATGGTACATTGCTGGAGGAAAGCATGGCGAAGTATCTTGTTATCGTAGAGTCACCTGCGAAGGTTAACACTATAAAAAAATTCTTAGGAGCTAACTATCAGGTTATGGCTTCTAATGGGCATGTAAGGGATCTGCCCAAGAGTCAGTTAGGGTTCGATGTTGAAAATGATTACGAACCAAAGTATATTACAATCCGCGGAAAAGGGGATATTTTGGCGAAGCTTCGTAAGGAAGCAAAAAAAGCTGAAAAGATTTATCTGGCAACGGACCCTGACCGCGAGGGAGAGGCAATCTCATGGCATCTGTCGAAGGCACTGAAGCTAGAAGATGACCAGATTAAAAGAATCACTTTTAATGAGATTACACAGAATGCAGTGAAAGCATCCTTAAAAGAACCCCGTAAGATTGATATGAATCTTGTGGATGCACAGCAGACCAGAAGAATCCTGGATCGTCTGGTAGGATATGAGATCAGTCCGTTACTGTGGGCAAAAGTAAAAAGAGGACTTAGCGCCGGGCGTGTCCAGTCTGTTGCACTTCGCATTATCTGTGACCGTGAGGATGAAATTAACGCATTTATCCCGGAAGAATACTGGACACTGGATGCAGAATTATCTGTAAAAGGAGAGAGAAAGACACTGCTCGCAAAATTTTATGGAGATGAGAACGGAAAACTTACGATTTCCAGTAAAGAGCAGGCAGACCGCATCATGGCAGAGATGCAGAAAGAGGAGTTTCATGTTTTAGAAGTAAAAAAAGGAGAACGTGTGAAAAAGGCCCCATTGCCATTTACAACCAGTACGCTGCAGCAGGAAGCATCTAAGGCACTTAATTTCCCAATTTCAAAGACTATGCGGATTGCACAGCAGTTATACGAAGGTGTTGATGTCAAAGGACAGGGAACAGTTGGTCTTATCACTTACTTAAGAACGGATTCTGTTCGTATTTCGGAAGAGGCAGATGCACAGGCGCGGGAATATATTGCCGGAAATTATGGTGAAAACTATATCGCAGGCGAAAAAACGACGAAAAAGAACGGTGCCAAAATACAGGATGCACATGAGGCAATCCGCCCATCTGATATTAACCGTACTCCGGTCATGGTAAAAGAGTCATTGTCGCGTGATCAGTTCCGCCTTTACCAGTTGATCTGGAAACGTTTTACGGCAAGCAGAATGGCGCAGGCGGTTTACGAGACAACGAACGTAAAGATCGGAGCAGGAGAATACCGGTTTACAGTGTCTGCATCGAAAATCGCATTTGACGGATTTATGTCGGTGTATACAAGTGATGACGATGAAAAAGCAGAGAATAATGTTCTGGTAGGTTCTATTGATGAGAATACAGTGCTTAATTTAAAAGAGTTTGATGAAAAACAGCATTTTACACAGCCGCCGGCACATTACACAGAGGCTTCTCTTGTAAAGGCACTGGAAGAACAGGGAATCGGCCGTCCAAGTACGTACGCCCCGACCATCACCACCATCATTGCCAGGCGGTATGTTGTAAAAGAAAGCAAAAAACAAAAGAGATGTGTTATTTGATAATTTATATGTGCGTGCTATAGATTATCGATAATTTGGGGTTTGTGAATTGGTATAATCTGTATAAATTGTGGGATGATGCATTTCTACCTAAAAAGGAGAAATTTGTATGAATTTAAAAAAGACAATAAAAGTTATGGGGATAGCTATAGCATCGCTTATATTTGTTTCAGTGCCGGTATCGGCATCTGTTGGAAATTACCATTTTGTTTTATATGGAGATGGAGAAAACAGTGGGGTTACTGATTGTCAGACTAAGCCTGATGATTATGATTATGCATTTATAAGAGTTACAGATTCGAATCTTATTGATTCTGATGAATGTTACATGAGCATTTTGTCTAGAGATTACAGTGCTCTTACGTCAGAAGTTAATATGGTTGAAGCCGGCAACCCGTGTCATCCGAGGTATGATTTAGGAACCATACCAGGAGCCGGAAGTGAGTGCAGACTCAAAGGGGTTACATATAAGTATGATGTAACTATTGAGGGAAGATGGGAACCTTAATGGATGATTAGGATATGCACGTTTTGTGCGTATACTGATTTGTATTGTTTGTGTAAATTAAAATTAGTTTGGATGCCTGTCAAGGTATCCAAACTATATTTGGAGGTTAATAATTTGTATAATAAAAGAATATTTTTATATTTTTGCATTATACTAATTTTATTTACCTGTTCAGGGTGTGCATTTTTTCCAGATGGTTCCAGATATAGTGGTGAACAGGTGACTGCGGAGGTAGTTACTGAGAATGATAATGTTACCGGCAAATTAGGTGATAATATATTAGTTAATGCGGATCTAAAAATTCCTGATGTTGCAGTATGGAATACATATAATGCAAGTGCGAAGATTTACGATGAGGAAAAATTTATAAATTTTCTTTCAGATGTTAATGGAATTGATATAAAAGACAGACGCGAAGAAAATAAATATTATAAGTTTAGTGACGGAAGCAGTGTTAGTTTTAGCTCGGAATGTTTGCGTTATGAGACTGTAAAAAGTGGTGAAAAACATTATAATTCGCTTGTTAGCGAATATTATGGATTGGCATTTGATATAAGTGATAGATTTCCTTTAAACGAATTAGAAGGTTTTTCAAAAGAAGAGTGTATTAAGACAGCAGGTCAGGTTGTAGAAACACTTGGAGTAGAAACTTATGGTGAACCTGTAATTATAACAATGGATGCAGATAGCAGCAATCGATTTCTTAATACTGAGGGAAATGAATATTTAAAATATACTAATTTAAAGAGTGAAGAAGGAGATGGAACGTGGACAAAAGATGATGAAGTGTATTTTGTTGAATATCAGTTATCAATAGATAATATTCCAATATCTTTACAGAAAGTATCGTCTTCAACATCAAGCTTTGCAGGTTCATTTATAGATATTGTTATTGGAAAGAATGGCATAATGTATATTGAAGGCAGAGGTGTTAATCAATATGATGGAGCTCAGAGAATAGAGGGCTCGTTAATTGATGTTAATAAAGCGTTTGATGTACTTGCGACATCGAGTAAATACATGAATAAATTTACCGTTGATAATGCAATGGTAGTAAGTTGCGAACTTTCGTATTCCACAGTAGGAACTTCAACTCTTTATAAGCCATATTATAAATTTTTAATAAAATATACTGAAACAACTGAAAAAAATGGTCAGATTTCACAAAAGAATCAAGTTAGATATGTATTTATTAATGCTATAGATGGAAGCATGACTGAATGAGGTGGCTGTATGAAAAAAATTTTTAATAATGCAGACACGTTAGGTGTTATAAGGCTTGAATTTCAAAGAATATTTACAGGCTGGAATTTTTATGCAGCAGTTATTGTAACAACGGCATTGGTGTTATATCAGACATTTTCAAAGAATAATTATGCAGGAAGTGTTATTTCAGGATTGGTAAAGATGTCGGCATTGAGTTTTATATGTCGTCTTATGACTATGTCATCAGCATTTCCGGCAGCAAGCAGTTACTGTGATGATTGTATTGGAAAATATTATAATCCTATTGTTAATAGGAGCGGAATATCAAGTTATATAAATGGAAAATTTATAAGCTGTTTTTTGTCATCTTTTTTGGTTTGTTTTATATCCCTTATTTTATATACAATAATTGGAAGTATGTTGTTTATTAATGGGATAGGAACACAGATAAAATTGTATAATGAGCCTAATTCAATATTTTATGGAATGATAAAGTGTTCAGGATTGATATATGTTATTTTTCATATATTGATTTATTCGGGAACAATAGCAGTTTTTTCACTTTATGGATTGGTTATATCAGCATATATGACTAATCGTTTTGTGGCAGTTACAGCACCATTGCTCTCATGTATTTTGTTGGATGAGATTACATCATATCTTCCGAACTTTTGCAGTCTTTTTTCGTTTGGAAAGTTAAGTTCAAAAATCACAGATACTCCTGTAAAATTTATTGCTTTATATACAGCGGTAATGCTGGTTTATATAATTATAGCAAAGTATCTTTATACAAAACGCGTAAGGAGGAAACTGGGAAATGAAATCGTTTAGAATATGTAATCAGAATATACGAAAATGGACTGGAAATAAAAGGATTCTTATGATTCTGATACTTATGCTTTTTTTTACGCGTGTTTATACGAAAAATGTTGTCATCTTGGCAATTAATATGGGGAAGACAATATCTCCGTGGCTTTTACCGTTTCTATTGAACAGGAGATATATGAAGATAATATATTTGATATTGGTTGTGTTTATATTTTGTGATGCACCGTTTATTGATACTAATCAGCCGTATGTTTTTTTGAGATGTAATAGAAATATATGGAGTATTGGACAGGTATTATATATAATAATTGGTTCATTTATTATGGTAACCATGCTATTTGTTTCTACAATAATTGTCAATATAAGATATATAAGATGGGACAGCACATGGGGAGATGTAATAAGTTATGCATCAGTAACTAATGTTTTGGCAAACATGGGACTAAGCAATGATACCATAGGATTTTCCGGTAAAATAGTAAAGTATTTTTCACCATTACAGGCAATCGCATTTACAACGCTTCTTTTATGGATGAGTTTTATGCTTATTGGACTTATAATATATGTTATTAATATTATTACACGTTCACAGTTATTAGGGATACTGACGGTATCGTTTCTGGTAATGTTATCGAGTGGAGTGGATATGCTTCCGGGTTCGATAAAAGAGAGGGCGATATGGTTTTCTCCTTTTAGTTGGAATACGCTGAATAATATTAAGGTAACAGCTACAAGTGAATTACCTACAATAGATTATATTCTTGGCATGTATATTGGAATGATAGTTATATTATGTATTATTGCAGTTGTTGCAGGAAGAAAATTGGTTATAGATGTACATGAAGAAATGTAGTGGAGGAGTGGCAAATTTGAAAACTGATAATATATCAGAGGATAATAGTATTATAAATGTTATACATGTGACGAAAAAATTTGGACAGGCAGTTGTGCTTAATGATGTCAATATATCGTTTGAAAAAGGAAAAATACACGGTCTTATTGGTAGAAATGGTTCAGGTAAAACAATGCTGATGAAATGTATATGTGGATTTGTTCCAATAACACAAGGGGAGATTTTTGTTAATGGTAAAATGATAGGAAAAGACATAGATGTTCCGGATAAATTGGGAGCTATAATTGAGACACCTGGTTTTTTGTATAATTACAGCGGTTATAATAACTTAAAGTTCTTGGCAGCTATACAAAATAAAATCAGTAAAGATGAAATTTGTGATGCAATAAAACTTGTAGGACTTGACCCGGACAGTAAGAAACATGTTGGAAAATATTCTTTAGGAATGAGACAGAGACTCGGACTTGCACAGGCACTTATGGAAAATCCGGATATATTATTGCTTGATGAACCAATGAATGGTTTGGATAAGCATGGTGTTATGGAAATGAGGGAACTTTTTAAAAAGCTTGCTGATAATGGTAAAACTATAATAATGGCAAATCATAGTTCAGAAGATATAGAAGCGTTGTGTGATACTGTATGTGAGATGGATTTGGGCGTTTTAGAGAGAATAAAATAAAAAAGGCTGTGCCTTAACGACTAAAAATTGTTAAGGCACAGCTTCTTTGTTATGTACAAAATTAATTTTACTTTGTATTGTTGTTTTTCTTAACTTCTTCCTGCTTCATAGCACGAACCTTTAATGAAAGACCGAAAAGATTAATGAATCCTTCTGCGTCATGGTGGTCATAGAGGTCACCTGTCTTGAATGAAGCGATTGATTCGTTGTAGAGTGAATATGGAGAAGTTGTACCTGCTTTGATGATATTGCCCTTGTAAAGCTTGAATTTAACTTCACCTGTTACATATTCCTGAGTTTTATCAACGAAAGCCTGAACAGCTTCACGCAGAGGTGTGAACCATTTTCCTTCGTATACAATCTGTGCAAATTTATTGCCCATATCAAGTTTTAACGCTGTTGTATCTCTATCGAGAATTAATTCTTCAAGCTGCTGATGTGCTTCGTAGAGAATTGTTCCGCCGGGAGTTTCATAAACGCCACGTGATTTCATGCCTACAACACGGTTTTCTACGATATCGATAATGCCGATGCCATGTTTTGCACCGAGTCTGTTAAGTTCACGGATAATATCAGATACTTTCATCTGTTTGCCGTTGACTGATGTAGGAACACCTTTTTCAAATGTCATTGTTACATATTCAGCTTCATCAGGTGCATCTTCAGGACGATTGCCAAGAACAAGAAGATGTTTGTAATTAGGCTCGTTTGCTGGATCTTCAAGTTCAAGACCTTCATGGCTGATATGCCATAAGTTACGGTCACGGCTATAGCTTGTATCTACAGAGAATGGAAGATGTATGCCGTGCTGTCTGCAATATTCAATCTCGGCTTCACGGGAATCAAGACCCCATTTATCATTTCTCCAAGGAGCAATAATCTTAATATCAGGAGCAAGTGCTTTGATTGCAAGTTCAAAACGAATCTGGTCATTACCTTTACCTGTAGCACCGTGGCAGATAGCAACAGCTCCTTCTTTACGTGCAATTTCAACAAGCTTCTTAGCAATAAGAGGTCTTGCCATTGATGTACCAAGAAGATATTTGTTCTCATATACAGCATGTGCCTTTACACAAGGAACAATATATTCGTCACAGAATTCATCTGTAATATCTTCAATATATAACTTAGAAGCACCGCATGAAATAGCACGTTCTTCAAGTCCATCAAGTTCTTCGCCCTGTCCGCAGTCTGCACATACGCAGATAACATCGTAATCGAAATTCTCCTTTAACCATGGGATAATAGCAGTAGTATCAAGACCGCCGGAATAAGCTAAAACAACTTTTTCTTTCATAAATAAATCCTCCTTATTATTGCGGGGAAAATAATGCCGCATTTATAAATATACGACAGAAATCTGTTCTCCTCGTGTTGTGAATCTCATGTGTTTTATAATAATCCAATCATAATAAAAAAGCAATAGGCAAAATTATTTTTATGCAGAAAAATGTGAATAAAATACATAATTCATGCATAAATATAAAAAATATGCAAATAAGACTTTACATAAGAAAAAAAGTTGCTATAATAAAAAACATACACAAAATGCATGCAGATGCGATTGGAGGAAGTATATGATAAAAGTAGGAATTATCGGAGCGACAGGATATGCCGGAAATGAGATTGTAAGATTATTGCTTGGACATAAGGATGTAAAGATTGTATGGTTTGGTTCGAGAAGTTATATCGACCAGAAGTATGCAGATGTATACAGAAATATGTTTCAGCTTGTAGATGATGTCTGCATGGATGATAATATGGAAGAACTTGCCAATCAGGTTGATGTAATATTTACAGCAACTCCACAGGGATTATGTGCATCACTTGTTAATGATGACATATTAAATAAGGTAAAGATAATTGACTTGAGTGCTGATTTCAGACTTAAAGATGTAAATATTTATGAAAAATGGTATAAAATCGAGCATAAAGCTCCCCAGTACATAGATGAAGCGGTTTATGGACTCTGTGAGATTAACAGGGACAAGATTACAAAGGATACAAGAATAGTTGCTAACCCTGGATGTTATACAACTACTTCAATCCTTACACTTTATCCTATGGTAAAGGAAGGACTTATTGACCCTGATACAATTATAATTGATGCAAAGAGTGGAACTTCAGGTGCGGGAAGAGGTGCAAAGGTTGCCAATCTTTTCTGTGAAGTAAACGAGAGCATGAAAGCATATGGTGTCGGAACACACAGACATACACCTGAGATTGAAGAACAGCTCGGATATGCATGCGGAAGAGATGATTTAAAGCTTATATTTACACCGCATCTCGTTCCTATGAACAGAGGAATTCTTGTAACAGCATATGCAAATCTTAAAAAAGATGTAACAGATGATGATGTAAAGGCTGTATACGATAAATATTATAAAGATGAGTATTTTGTGAGAGTTCTGGATAAAGGTGTATGTCCTGAGACACGATGGGTTGAGGGAAGCAATTTTGTCGATATAGGATATAAGGTAGAGCCTAGAACACACAGACTCATTATGATGGGTGCTTTGGATAACCTTGTTAAAGGTGCTGCAGGTCAGGCAGTACAGAATATGAATCTTTTATTCGGACTTCCTGAAAATGAAGGACTGCAGCTTGCACCGATGTTCCCATAATAGTAGATATTTTGTGGGATTAACCGGACAGCAACGAAAAATAAATCACACAATATAAATACACCGTAATAAATTCAGCGTGAGGAGATTAATCAATATGGAAATTATACAGGGTGGCGTTACAGCCGCAAAAGGATTTAAGGCGGCAGGTATGAATGCCGGAATCAAAAACAAGACAAAAAAAGACATGGCAATGATTTTTTCTGAAAAACCATGTGTTACAGCAGGTACATTTACAACAAATAAAGTATTTGCAGCTCCTGTAAAGTGGGATAAAAATATTGTATATAACAGTGAATATTCACAGGCTGTTGTTATTAACAGTGGTGTTGCCAATGCCTGCACAGGCGAGGAGGGCGACAATGCATGCCTTAGGGAAGCACAGGCAGTATCTAAGGCACTTGGGATTCCTGAAAATTCTGTGCTTGTTGCATCAACAGGTGTAATCGGAATGCAGCTTCCTATGGATACAATGGTAGCGGGAATCAATGCACTTCCATCAATGCTTGCTGATACACAGGAAGCGGGAACACAGGCTGCAGAGGCAATTATGACAACCGATACAAGATCTAAGCAGGTTGCCGTGACAGTTGACATAAAAGGAAAGAAAGTTACAGTAGGCGGCATGTGCAAGGGTGCGGGAATGATTCATCCTAATATGGCAACAATGCTTTGTTTTATCACAAGTGATGCAAATATCGAAAAGAGTGCACTTCAGAAGATGACAAGTGCAATAGTAGATGATTCATTTAACATGATTTCCGTTGATGGCGATACATCAACTAATGATACTGTTCTTGTAATGGCAAACGGAATGGCAGAAAATGAATGTATAAAGGAAAATACACCTGAGTATGATGAATATTTTAAAGCACTTTCATATATACTTACAGAGCTTTCAAAGATGATAGCAGGAGACGGTGAAGGTTGTACCTGTCTTTTTGAAGTAAAAGTAATTAATGCAAAAGAAAGACAACAGGCAAGAGCACTTGCAAAATCAATTGTTACCTCAAGTCTGACAAAGGCAGCTATTTTTGGACATGATGCCAACTGGGGCAGAATTCTTTGTGCAATGGGATATTCCGGAGCAGATTTTGAACCTGAAAAAGTTGATATTTACTTTGAGAGCAGTGCTGGAAAGTTAAAGATAGTTGAAAATGGCAAGGCAACTGATTATAGTGAAGAAGAGGCAACAAAGATTCTTTCACAGAATCCTGTAACGGCTATAGCTGATGTAAAGCAGGGTGATGTCAACGCAACGGCATGGGGCTGTGACCTTACATTTGATTATGTAAAAATTAATGCAGACTACCGTTCATAATTAAATAAGAAAGAATTTTAAGGAGAAATTATTGACATGGAAATGAATGAAGAATTAAAAAAAGCACAGATTCTCGTTGAGGCACTGCCTTATATACAGAAATTCAACAGAAAAATAATCGTTGTAAAATATGGCGGAAGTGCCATGGTTGACGAGGAATTAAAGAAAAAAGTAATTCAGGATGTTGTGTTGTTAAAGCTGGTAGGATTTAAGCCTATTATCGTTCACGGCGGCGGAAAGGAAATCAGTAAGTGGGTATCAAAGACAGGTGGAAATCCTCAGTTTATCAATGGCCTACGTGTTACTGATGAACCTACAATGGAAATTGCTGAAATGGTATTAAATAAGGTAAATAAGAGTCTTGTTGCACTTATAGAAGAACTTGGTGTCAAAGCGTGTGGTATCAGCGGTAAGGATGGCGGCATGTTAAAGGTTGAAAAGAAGCTTTCAGGTGGCGAAGATATAGGTTATGTAGGTGAAGTAAAAGATGTAGATACTACAATTATAACTTCACTTTTAAAAGATGATTTTATACCTGTAATCTGCCCTATAGGATATGATGATACATTTCACTCATATAATATCAATGCTGATGATGCGGCATGTGCAATTGCAAGAGCTGTCAATGCTGAAAAACTTGCATTCCTTACTGATATAGAGGGTGTATACAGAGATTATGAAGATAAGTCTTCTCTTATTTCTGAACTTACAACTGATGAGGCAAGAGAACTTCTTGCTGGCGGAACAATTGGAGGTGGTATGCTTCCTAAGTTAAATAACTGTATAGATGCGATAGAGCATGGCGTTTCAAGAGTTCATATTCTTGACGGACGTATTCCGCATTGTCTTCTTCTTGAAATATTTACTAATAAGGGTGTTGGTACAGCTATTCTTAGTAAAGAAGCAGAGAAATTTTTTAATACAAATATCTAGTTAAGGGAGAAAAATGATGGATACAAAGACAATTATTGAAACAGCTGAAGAAAAGCTTATTCATACATATAACCGTTACCAGATTGTACTTGACAAAGGTGATGGAGTAAGACTTTATGATACAGATGGAAAAGAATATCTTGATTTTGGTGCCGGAATTGCGGTATTTGCATTGGGATATAATAATAAAGAATACAATGATGCAGTAAAGGCTCAGGTTGACAAGCTCATCCACACATCAAATTATTTTTACAATGAGCCTGCAGTAAAGGCGGCCCAGGCCGTAACAAAGGCTTCCGGCATGGACAGAGTGTTTTTTACGAACAGCGGTACGGAAGCAGTTGAGGGAGCTATAAAACTTGCCAAAAAATATGCATATTTAAAGGATGGCTCAACAGACCATGAAATTATTGCAATGGAACATTCATTCCACGGAAGAAGCATGGGGGCTCTTGCTGTAACAGGCAACCGTCATTATCAGGAAGCATTTGGTCCTATGATTCCGGGAATAAAGTTTGCAAAATACAATGATCTTGAAAGTGTCAAGTCACTTGTGAATGATAAGACATGTGCCATTATCTTCGAGACAGTTCAGGGAGAGGGCGGCGTATATCCTGCCAAAAAAGAATTTATCGAAGGTGTAAGAAAACTCTGCGATGAGAAAGGAATTCTTCTTATTCTTGATGAAATCCAGTGTGGCATGGGACGTACAGGTTCTATGTTTGCATATCAGCAGTATGGTGTGAAGCCTGATATTGTTACAGTTGCAAAGGCACTTGGCTGTGGCGTTCCTATTGGTGCATTTCTTGCAAAAGAAAATGTTGCAAAAGCACTTGTTCCTGGAGACCATGGTACTACATATGGTGGCAATCCGCTTGCGTGTGCGGCATCAGCAAAAGTATTTGAATTATTTGAAAAACTCAATGTACTTGAAAATGTACAAAAAGTTGGTGCATATATGGCTAAAAAATTAGAGCAGATTGTTCAGGATTATGATATAGTAATTGAGCACAGGGGCGTAGGTCTTATTCAGGGAATTGAGTTGTCATTAAATCCTAAAGATGTGATTTCCAATGCACTTGATAATGGTCTTATTCTGTTCTCAGCAGGCACAAATGTTATAAGATTTGTACCACCTCTTGTAATAACAGAAAAAGATGTTGATGAGATGATAGTTAAATTAAGAAAAGCCCTTGATGAAACAAGGAGTTAATTATTATATGAAGCAGTTAAAGAGAGCAGCGGCGGTTTTACTTGCAGTTTGTCTGATTTTTTCGCTTGCTGCGTGTGGTGGTGTCAATATTGATAAAACGGCAAAAAATCTTCACATTGAGCAGGCAGAGAATATAAGAGTATGGTATTGTGACGACAGGTATACAGATTATCTGAATTTTGTTGCGGATAGATTTCATTCTGCAAACGAACTTGTTACAATTGAACCGGTTTTGGTTGATTCTGATAACTATCTTGAGAATATATATGAAGAGAGTGTACGAAACGGTAACGTGGCAGATGTATATCTTATGCTTACAGATGAGCTTGAAAAAGCAAGCATGATGGGTCTTACAGTTGAGAACAGTACATATTCTGATTTGTATACACAAAAAAATTATGGAAACAGTGCAATTGAAGCAGCATCATATAAAGGTAAACTTTATGGATATCCTGTCACATTTGATGTTCCATTTCTTGTATACAATAAAAATGCTGCATCTTCTGTAGAAACATTTTCACAGCTTATAGATTATTGTCATAATTATACAGTTAATGATGATAATCAGAATGTTGAGCAGCTCGTATCATGGGATGTCTCAGATATGCTTGTTAATTACGGGTTTGTGTGTGGTTCGGTTACAATAGGCGGAGAAAGCGGAGATGATAATACAAAGCTCAGTGCTGACAAAGATTTACTTAAAAAATCGCTGACTGAATTTGTAAAATTAAGAGACGAATTTGGTATTGTGCGTGCCGAGACAACGCTTGATTCATGTGCTGATTTATTTGCACAGGGAAAACTTGCATATACAATTACAGATGTTTCGCATCTTAATACAATTGCAGAGTCAGGAATTTCATATGGCGTATGTAGTATTCCGGCACTTTCAGATGATATGCAGATTGAAAATATTTCCGAAAATTTATGTGCATTTGTTAATCCGTATTCATCCGATGTCCAGACTGCAAAGGCAGTTGCCAACGCTATGAGCTATGATTATGCTGCTGCTGTAAACAGCACAACAGGGCTTTTAAGTTCAAGAACTATAAGCATTAACAGCAAAGAATATAAGGATACATATGGGAAAATATATGAAATATATTCAAAGGCTGATGACAAAGCAAAATTTATGGGAGCTGCATATTTTTATACAAAATTTGATATAATGCTTCATCAGGTATGGGATGGAACTGATATAGAAACATCAGTAAATTCATTTTTATCTGAATTAAAAGTCCAATAAAAATAAAGAATAAAAAACCTGTTATGAGTACATAATTAAGTATTAGATTGAAAATAATAGTAAATTTAATTCTTAGGAGGTACTGATGGCAGGTTTTTTGATTGCAATTTTATCGGGTGCATTAATGAGTATCCAGGGAGTGTTTAATACGGGAGTTACAAAGAGCAGCAGTATATGGGTAGCAGCTGGATTTGTGCAGATTACAGCATTTCTTACATGTGCTGTGATGTGGATTGTTGACGGAAGACCGCAGATAATGGGTCTGCTTAATGTGTCGCCGAAGATATCGCTTCTGGGTGGTGTTATTGGTGCATTTATAACATATACGGTTGTAAAGGCTATGTCTGATCTTGGAGTTGCAAAAGCTGAGATTACCATTGTTATCAGCCAGATTGCGGTTGCCTACATTATTGAATTGTTCGGGCTTTTTGGAAGTGAGAAAAAAGATTTTTCATGGATAAAGCTGTTAGGCATTGCGGTTGCAGTTACAGGTGTAGTAATATTTAGTATGTGTGGTAATTCAAAAGAGTAAAATCATATGTAAATAAAAATATACAATAATTTAAATTCATATTAGTAAAGGAGAGTACATGGAAGATTTATTTAAAATATGCGGAATTGTTAATTTGAAAAAAGGTGAGGGACGTACTATCAAAGCCGGCGGAATGTGGGTATATGATAATGAGATAGAAAGCATCATGGGAGATGCTCCTGATGGAACACTTGTTGAAGTGCATGATTTTGACGGATATTTTATGGGAATAGGTTTTATTAACAGAAGGTCAAAGCTTACAGTCAGGATGATGAGCAGACATCAGCATGTTATTGATGAGGATTTTATTGAGCAGAGAGTGCGTGACTGTGTCGAGTATAGAAAACATACAGTTGATATGTCTTCATGCCGTCTTGTATTTGGTGAGGCTGATTTCCTTCCGGGAATTGTTATTGACAAGTTTTCGGATGTTCTTGTGGTAGAGTCTCTTGCGTTGGGAATTGACAGATTCAAGCCAATGATAGTTGATAAACTTAAAAAAGTTCTTGATGAAAATGGTATGAATATACGTGGTGTGTATGAAAGAAGCGATGCCAAGGTACGTCTGAATGAAGGGCTTGAGCGTTTTAAAGGATTTATTGGCGAAGAGTTTGATACAAAAGTTATGATAGAGGAAAATGGTGTAAAGTATTACGTTGATGTTCAGGATGGACAAAAGACAGGATTTTTCCTTGACCAGAAGTACAATCGAAAAGCAATATGGAAGATTTGTCCGGGTGCAAAAGTATTAGACTGCTTTACACATACAGGCTCATTTGCCTTAAATGCCGGAATGGCAGGGGCAGCCAGTGTACTTGGAGTTGATGCATCAGAACTTGGAGTTGAACAGGCACGCGAAAATGCGAAGCTTAACGGACTTGAGGACAGAGTTTCATTTGTATGCCGTGATGTGTTTGAACTTCTGCCTGAACTTGAAAAGAAGGGCGAAAAGTTTGACTTTGTAATTCTTGACCCGCCTGCTTTCACAAAGTCACGCAGTTCAATCAAAAATGCCGTAAAAGGTTACAGGGAGATTAACCTTCGTGCGATGAAGCTTGTTAAAGACGGCGGCTACCTTGCTACATGTTCATGCTCACATTTTATGGATACAGAACTTTTTACAAAGACAATCGGCGAGGCGGCAAGAAATGTACATAAACGTCTGCGTCAGATTGAATTCCGCACACAGGCACCTGACCATCCTGTACTTTGGGCGTCAGATTCTTCACTTTATTTGAAGTTTTACATCTTCCAGGTTGTGGACGAACGTTAGGCGTAGGTGTTTTGTCAGGAAAATGAATATGCTTTGTTTCATAAAGGATTGATATTATATGTATAATATACTGTAAAAAAATTACGATATAGCATATAATCACTGTAAAAAAGTTGCAACAAACGGATGCTGTATGTATAATATAAATAAAAGACATTTGCAAAGGGGTATATATTATGTTGGAGAAGATTATATTTGAAAATTTTAAATCATTCAGACAAAAGACGGAAATAAGCCTCATAAAAACAAATTATACGTTATTGCCGTATAATGTTGCAGACAATGGTGTGTTAAAGGGATGCCTGTTTGTTGGACCGAATGCTTCGGGCAAATCCAATATTATAATTGCAATTAAATATCTGCTGGATTCCATGTTTTTGAATCAGAATATGAATGCAAAAGTTTACAGATGTATTTTCTCTGAAAAACGCAGTTATTTTTTGGATTATTATTTTTTGATTAATAATGAGCATATAAGATATTTTATTAAGATTGACGATAAATTTAATATTACGGAAAAATTATTTATTGATAATAAATTGAAAATGGAGCGTATTGGATTATCGGCGAAATCATATATAGCTGATGAAGAAGGTGTTATTTATGATGAGAATGATATAGATAAGGAGACGCTTTTTTTAAGAACATTGTATTTTAATACAAAATTCACAACAAATGAAACATTGAAAAAATGGATTGAATATTTAATGAATTCCGTATATATAAATCTATATGAAAAAAAGGTTATACCGTACGGAAAAACTAATTATCAATTGTTTGAATATTTAAAAGACAATGGTACAGTAAAGATTAATGATTTTTTTGACAGATATAATTTTAAGCAGCAAATAGAATATGCACATTCAAGCGAAGGTAATAATGTGAGAATTACCTATCGCGGAGACGAAAGTGACAAGTATATTTTTTATAAAAGAAAAGGGATTAATGAACCTATTCCGTTTGGTGAGGAATCGCTTGGAAATCAGAATCTTTTAAGAATGTTACCGTCGTTTTTGGGGGTGGTTGAAAACGGCGGAATGTTGCTTATTGATGAGTTTTCAAGTGGATTTCACAATGATTTGGAAAGTATGCTTATCAAGTATTTTCATAAGGAATCAAAAAATTCACAGATGATTTTTGTATCACATTCGACTAATCTGCTTTCTAACAGTCTGCTAAGACCGGACCAGGAATATACGGTTGAATTTCAGGATAAAAACGGAAGCAAAGTTAAGAGGTTCTCGACTGAACAGCCACGTTCGGCACAGAATATCGAAAAAATGTATACAAGCGGCGTGTTTGGTGGCTTGCCTCAGTTTGAAGAGGTATAGCCATGATTGAAATAAATGATAAAAAGAGTATTGGAAGGGTACTTTTTATTGTTGAAGGGAGTAAAACGGAATTTGCAATTCTTAGAAAAATATTTTGTGACATATTAAAATATGAATATATTGAAAAAAGAAGAAACCGCCCTGATACATTTAAAAGTAAAAATAACAGTACGTCAAAAGTTGCAGTAATAAATACAGAAGAAAGTAATATTAACTATATTACGGATAGCGAAGAATATTTAGATGTATTGTTTGAAATGTTACGGAAAAAATATGATTTTCCTGTTGATAATGCGGCAATATATTATTTGTTTGACAGAGATCCGAAATCAAACACAGATGTTGAAAGAATAAAAACATATATTGATACATTAAAAGACCCATATGATAACGGAATAACAAAAGCCGGAATGTTTCTGCTTAGTTATCCAAGCATAGAGGCATATACAGTATCAGGATTTGAGAAAAATTCCTGTGAAATGAGAAAAAATCTTGGTTCTGAGCTAAAAACATATATAGGGGAGAATAAGAATATTCAGTTTAATAAATTCAATGAGAGTATAGTTTTAAATGCGGCTGATGAATTTTTAAAGTATTTGTTTAATGAAAAGTTAAATTATGATTTGGATGATTTTTCGCCAACTAGTAAAGAAATATTTAGCAGGCAGGAAAAAGAGTATCTGTCGGGTAACGGATATAAATTATTTTCGATGCTTACGCTGGCGTTTATGCAGCTGGGGATAATTACACATACGGAAGCTATTACATAAACAAAAACAGGCTGTGCCTTAACGTTATAATCGTTAAAGCTCAGCCTGTTTTTACTGTAACATACTGCAAGGTAACTAACTATGATGTGCTTTTTTATTATTTGCCAGTCTTAATTGTAATCTCCTCGACTTTTGTAATAGGGTTTACAGTCGGAATTCTGTATAAAGTTTCATTATCCTCATAATACTGGAAAAATGTATACTGTGAAGTGCAGTTTATTGTTGAAATATTGCCAGCAGCAATATATTCAATCTGTGTTCCATCGGCATTCATGCGGTAAAGACCTGTGTTAGTGCCTTCAACCTGAAAGAAAATTTTGTTGCCGTAGCGGTTGTAATTGATGACTTTTCCACCGTCAGCAGGACTGTAAAGCTGTTCAAGTGTCTTATTTGATGTATTAAGACGCATGAGGGCGTATCCCTTGTCAAGGTCAATATAATAAATATAATTATCAGCAGCATCTACAAGATATGCATTTACATTAAAATATGCACTTACATTTCCGGTTGATGCATCAAGCGTGCTTATATAATTCTTGTTATATGTATCTGCAAAATAGAATTTGCCATTGTATACGCTTGCCAGATTATATACTTTTGAGGAAAATTTTTTATCATCTTTTCCGTCTATCCCGGCTTTGTATACATACATTCCTTCGTTTGCATTGTAATATTGATAGAAAATGTCATTGCCGTAAAGGGTGGCAATACCGGATTTTGTAGTTGTAATTGTATCCGCATTCTGTCCGTCAAGGTCTGTACGATAAACACCAAACATCTGACCTGTAAAAGAATTTTCTTTTGCTGAAGAAAGATTATTTCTTACATAATAAATGTAATTGCCACAGACGTTGATATAGTATACGGAATCTGTGTTTAAGGCTCTGGCATTTGAACAGTCAGAATTCATAACATAAAGGCGTCCGTCATCATATGGATTTGCAAAATAAATTTTGCCGTCATATTCGCAAAAGCGTCCTTTATTGTTGAGGTTTCCGGCAGTATTTCCAACGGCAGTTTTGGAGTTGTACTTAAATCTTGTTGAAAAATAAGAAAAAGTCAGCCCTCCTGCGAGTGCAATGACAGCAACTATACTGACAATGATTGTTATTATTTTTTTCATGCTAATCTCCAATCGTGCTTGTTATTCAACCTATAATATAGTAAAATAACATAAAATGCTTGTATATGCAATGGACTATTGGATATATGGATTGGAGAAAGTAATGTTGGATTTAGGCGAGATAAGAGATAAGATTGACGGGATTGACAGACAGCTCGTAGATTTGTTTGAAGAACGTATGCAGCTTTGTACAGATGTTGCCAAATATAAAATTGAGACAGGCAAGAAAGTGCTTGATACAGACAGGGAAAAAGCAAAGATAGAGGCTGTCAGTAAGATGGTGAAAGATCCTAAGAATGTGCATGCCATAGATGATTTGTTTTCGCAGATTATGGCTAATTCAAGAAAGATGCAATACAGACTCTTAGAAGAGACTACACAGACATTAAGAGAGCCATATGAAGCAATTGATGAGATAGATAAAAAGAACTGCCGTGTTGTATATCAGGGAGTTCCGGGTGCATACAGTTATATTGCAATGAGAAGATTTTTTGGAAAAGACGTTAATAACTTTGCAGTGCCTACATGGCGTGATGCAATGGAAGCAGTAAAAAACGGTGAAGCGGATTATGCTGTCCTTCCAATAGAAAATACGACGGCTGGCTGTGTCGCAGATGTTTATGACCTTATTCAGGAATATGATAATTACATAATAGCAGAGACATTTGTAAAAGTTGAGCACGCACTTTTGGGACTTGAAGGAACAGACATTGATAAAGTGACAACAGTCTATTCTCATCCACAGGGATTTATGCAGTGTGAGAAGTTTCTTTCAAAGCATAAGGACTGGCAGCAGATAAGCCAGGCAAATACAGCCGGAAGTGCAAAGAAAGTGCTTGAAGAAAATGATAAGACACACGTTGCAATAGCAAGTGAAGAAGCAGCTGAAGTTTATAATCTTTCAGTTCTTGCCAAAAAGATTAATGACCTTGATAACAATACAACACGTTTTGTTATAGTTACAAATACAAGAAAATTTGTAAAAAATGCAAAGAAGATGAGTATTGTATTTGAGACAGCTAACGAACCTGGAACCCTTTATAACCTTTTAAGCCATATTATATATAATGGACTTAATATGAATAAGATTGAGTCAAGACCAATAGAAGGCAGACCTTGGGAATACAGATTTTTCATAGATTTTGAGGGGAATATTGATGACCCGGCTGTTATGAATGCACTTCGTGGAATACAGGAAGAAGCTAAAGCGATAAAACTTCTTGGAAATTATTAATCTTTCATGTGAACAATTTATTTAAAAAATTATTAATTTAAGCTGTTGCATTTTTAAAATAAATAGTGTATGGTAAATATATAAGCTGTGTGACTGGCGGAAATGTATGTTTTTACATACAGTGAGATTACTCACAGGGAACATAGCAGTTTTTAAATGCCGACCGCCTGGGCGACCTTTTTAATCAGGTTGTCCGGGTGAGCCGGCATTTTTGCGTGTGGAAAAGGTTACAAAATAAAACTTAGAAGAGGTACTGTTTATGGAAATGCAATTATTAGAAAATGAATTATCAGGATGTGCTTATCCGGGAAGAGGAATTGTAATCGGAAAGTCAGAAGACGGCACAAAGGCTGTAACAGCTTATTTCATTATGGGTAGAAGTGCTAACAGCCGCAACAGAGTATTTGTCGAGGATGGAGAAGGAATCCGTACACAGGCATTTGATGAGAGCAAGCTTGAAGATCCAAGCCTTATCATCTATGCACCTGTAAGAGTCCTTAACAACAGTACAATCGTTACAAACGGCGACCAGACAGATACAATTTATGATTTGATGAAAGCCGGAAAGACATTTGAACAGTCTTTAAGAACAAGAAAATTTGAGCCTGATGAACCGAATTTTACACCTAGAATTTCAGGAATACTTAATTTTGAAAATGGTGAATTTGATTATGCAATGTCAATTTTAAAGAGCAATAACGGCAATGGTGCAGCATGTAACAGATACACATTTTCATATGAGACACCACTTGCAGGTGAAGGACGTTTTATTCATACATATATGGGTGATGGCTCACCACTCCCAAGCTTCGAGGGAGAACCTACATGGGTAAAGATTTCAGGTGATATTGATTCATTTACAGATATGCTCTGGAATAACTTAAATGAGGATAACAAAGTTTCATTATTTGTTCGCTTTATTGATATTAAGACTGGAAAATATGAGACAAGAATTATCAATAAGAATAAGTAATTTAAGGTTAAGAAACAGCAATACTATTTACGATGTATGTTTATCTACAGAAAGGATATAAAATGAACGAATTTCAGTTAAAATATGGATGCAATCCTAATCAGAAACCTTCAAGAATATTTATGGCAGACGGAAGTGAACTTCCGGTTGAAATCCTAAATGGCAGACCGGGATATATTAATTTCCTTGATGCATTTAATGGTTATCAGCTTGTAAAAGAGTTAAAAGAAGCGACAGGACTTCCGGCTGCAACCTCTTTTAAGCATGTATCTCCTGCAGGTGCAGCAGTTGGTCTTCCACTCACAGATGTTTTAAAGAAAATATACTGGGTAGATGAGTCAATTGGAGAACTTTCTCCACTTGCATGTGCGTATGCAAGAGCAAGAGGTGCTGACAGAATGTCATCATTTGGTGATTTTATTTCACTTTCAGATGTTTGTGATGTTGCAACTGCAAAGCTTATCCAGCATGAAGTATCAGATGGTATCATTGCACCGGGATATGAAGATGAGGCACTTGAAATCTTAAAATCAAAGAAAAAAGGCAATTATAACATCATTAAAATAGACCCTTCATATAAGCCTGAACCAATTGAAAGAAAACAGGTTTATGGTGTTACATTTGAACAGGGACGCAACGAGTTTGTAATTAATGAAGAACTTCTTGGCAATGTAGTTACAGAAAATAAAGAGATTTCTCAGCAGGCAAAGATTGATTTGATTATTGCATTAATTACATTAAAGTATACACAGTCAAATTCCGTATGTTATGCAAAGGGCGGACAGGCAATCGGAATCGGTGCAGGACAGCAGTCAAGAATCCACTGTACAAGACTTGCAGGTTCAAAGGCAGATAACTGGTTTTTACGCCAGAATCCAAAGGTATTAAATCTTCCGTTTAAAGAAAATATCGGTCGTGCTGACAGAGATAATGCAATTGATTTATATATCGGTGAGGATTACATGGATGTTCTTGCTGATGGTGAATGGGAAAGAGTATTTACTGAAAAGCCGGAAGTATTTACAAAGGAAGAAAAGAGAGCATGGCTTGATAAAAATACAGATGTTGCACTTGGCTCAGATGCATTCTTTCCATTTGGTGACAATATTGAGAGGGCATACAAGAGCGGTGTTAAATATATTGCACAGCCGGGTGGTTCAATCCGTGATGACAATGTAATTGAGACATGCAACAAGAGAAATATTGCAATGTGCTTTACAGGAATGAGATTATTCCATCACTAATTTGCAGGCAGATTTTTAACTGGTATAAAAAAGAAAATCCTGAAGAACTTCATATGCTGCTTTTGTGGCTGAAGGTCTTCGGGATTTTTGTATTTATGCAGATATCAGGTCATGGTTGATTTATGAATATAGCTGTTATATGTTATTTTTATATTCTTTAATTTTTGTAAGAATTTCTTCGGGAACAAAAAGGTGTCCGCGTCCGGTACCAAGTTCAATATCGGGTTTGTTTGCACCATGATAATCTGAACCGCCGCTTATTAAAAGATTTCGTTCTTTGGCGATATGTTTCATTTCAAGCTCATCACCCATTGTATAGGTTGAATAAACGGCTTCAAGTCCGGCAATTCCATGTTCACACAGATAATCCATCAGCTTGTTCATTTGTTCATTTCCCATATGATACAGGACAGGGTGTGCAAGAACAGGTACGCCGCCGACTGACTTTATCATTTTGATAGCTTTTTCGGGAAGCATCTTCTCGCGAGGGACATAACATGGCTTTGAGTCCCCAAGATACCGGTCAAATACCTCATTGCGGCTTTTTACATAACCTTTTCTTACAAGGTAGTCGGCAAAATTAGCTCTTGTTATAACAGCACCTTCATACATCTTTTTCATTTCATCATAAGATACAGGAATTCCTATTCCACAGAATCTGGCAGCAATTTTCTCATTACGTTTTTCACGGCTTTGTTTTAAAGATTCTAATTCTTTTTTGAAATTTTTGTCAGTATAATCTATATATAGACCAACTATGTGTATTTCTTTTTTGTCATAGAAAGTGCTTAATTCTATGCCGGGTATAAGTTCAATATCGTAATCGGCGGCACAGCTGACAGCTTCAGGTATCCCGTCAATAGTGTCATGGTCGGTGAGAGCCATGGCAGCAAGATTTATTGAGAAAGCTTTTTTAACCAGCTCAGATGGCGTGAGTGTTCCATCTGAATATGTTGAGTGAACATGTAAGTCTATGGATTTCATAAATCCTCCTTTTTGTTAAAATGAGAATCCAATTGCATAAAGTGGATTGCACATTATTGTTTTTGCGAATATTTTACAGTAATTTTATTGTATTTTACCACGTTTAAGTTTAAAATAAAATATGTTACGTATTAATAGTAAACTTTGAAAGGCATTGTAACATGAGAAAAAAGTCACACTTATCATTAGCTGTTTATCTTATTGATAATATGGACAGCAGCTTATTGATTAACCACAGGAAGGCATTTTTGCTTGGAAGTATCCTGCCGGATTGTCGTCCGTCATTTGTAACTACGAAACATAACATGGAAGAAACATTTGATATGGTTTCGGATTTTATTTCACAACTTACAGTAGATTCACATGATTACAAAAGAATTTCTACGGCATATGTAAGAAAGCTGGGCGAAGTAACGCATTATGTAGCTGATTATTTTACATATCCGCATAATGAAGTTTTTGATGGTAATATAAAAGACCATTGCATATATGAGAAAAATTTGAAAGAAGCATTGAAAAGTTATATTGACAGTGAACAGATTTATATTAATAAAAGTCTTATAGACAGTTTCAGGAAGCCTGAAGATATTTGCAGGCTCATAAAGAATCTGCACGCACAATATGTAAGCGGAAGAAGTACAGTAAACAACGACTGTATATATATAGTCGCGATGTGCCATATAATTGTCGGAGGAATATTAAAGCTTCTTATTGAAAACAGAAGTTATGGTTATATTAACAGATTACGTCCGAATGTGGCATAGTTTTTAAAATAATAAGATTATTATTGGGGTTGCATGAAGGGAGGAGATTTTATGCAGGAACGGGAACCTGTTATTGGAGGTCTGTACAGACATTTTAAAAATAAGCTATATCAGGTAAAAGCTGTTGCAATTCACTCCGAGACTAAGGAAAAGATGATAGTATATCAGGCTCTGTATGGAGATTTTGCAGTATATGTAAGACCATATGATATGTTTATGAGTGAGGTTGACCATGTTAAATATCCGGATGTTAAGCAAAGATACAGGTTTGAACAGGTGTTTTTCGATGAAGACAGCGGATATGTAAGCGTTGATGAAAAAGGTAATGAAGATTCATTGGATAATGAACCGGTGATTCTACCGGTTTTTGATGAAGAGACCGAGGCTGTTGATGACAGACTTATGAAGTTTCTTGATGCAGAAGGGTATGCACAGAAACTTGAGGTGCTGTCTGAATTAAGAGATAATCTTGATGATAAGCTTATTGATGCTATGGCGGTTTCAATGGATGTAGAGGTGCTTCCGGGAACCATTGACGAAAGATATGCATCGCTTAGACACTGCATACAGGCACACGCAAAATATGAATGTACGAGGTTAAGATAACAATATGTAATATATTATAATTGAACAGGAGGGTTTTTATGGAAGAAAAGAATTTTACAAAGGTGACACCTGAGATTGAAAGTCTCGCTGAAAAATGCAGGGAGAATAATAGAATAAGTCTTGATTTGTATGATAAATATGAGGTAAAAAGAGGACTTAGGGATTTGAATGGTAAAGGTGTTCTTACAGGACTTACTGAAATTTCAGAAGTAAAATCTACAGAAACAGATGAGAATGGGATATCTCATCCATGTGACGGAAAGCTTTATTACCGTGGATATGATGTTGAAGAAATTATTGCAGGTTTTACAAAGGACAAAAGATATGGATTTGAAGAAGTTACATATCTTCTGATTTTTGGTGAGATGCCAAATGATGAACAGCTTGCAGATTTTACAGAGCTTCTTGGATATTACAGATGTATACCGCCTAATTTTGTAAGAGATATTATAATGAAAAAGCCAAGCTGCGATATTATGAATGCTGTGGCACGAAGTGTGCTTATGCTTTATTCATATGATGATAAGGCAGATGATGTGAGCATTCCTAATGTGGTACGTCAGTCAATCCAGCTTATTTCACAGCTTCCACTTCTTGCTGGTTACAGTTATCAGGCGTATAAACATTCACACATAGGAGGAAGCCTTATAATACATGAGCCGGATCCTAAGATGTCTACGGCTGAAAATATTCTTCATCTTCTGCGTGATGATGGCAATTTTACACCGCTTGAGGCAGAGATTCTTGATATTGCACTTGTTCTTCATGCAGAACATGGCGGCGGTAACAATTCAACATTTACAACACATGTTGTTACATCTTCAGGTACAGATACATATTCCGCAGTTGTATCATCACTTGCATCATTAAAGGGACCTAAGCATGGTGGTGCCAATTTAAAGGTTGTAAAGATGTTTGAAGATATCAAGCATAATGTTAAGAACTGGGATGATGAAGAAGAACTCACTAAATATCTTGATGCAATTCTTCACAAAGAAGCATTCGATAAAACGGGTCTTATTTATGGTATGGGTCATGCCGTTTATTCGCTTTCAGACCCGAGAGCAAGAGTGTTCAAAGGTTTTGTAGAACAGCTTTCGCAGGAAAAACACAGGGAAAAAGAATTCAAGCTTATGTCTGATGTTGAAAGGATTGCTGCCGGACTTATTGCAAAAGAGAGAAAAATTTACAAAGGTGTCAGTGCAAATGTGGACTTTTACAGCGGTTTCGTGTATAGTATGTTAGGTCTTCCGCATGAGTTGTATACACCAATTTTTGCGGTGGCAAGAATTTCGGGATGGAGTGCCCACAGAATAGAAGAACTTATTAACTGTGGAAAGATTATTCGTCCGGCTTATAAGAGTATAAGCCCGCATAATGAATACACTCCTTTAAGCGAACGATAAGCAGTTTTGACAGGAAAGGAAAATGGGTATGAATATAGCAGTAATAGCAGGCGGTACAAGCACTGAAAGAGATGTTTCGCTTTCATCAGGTAAACTTATATGTGCATCACTTAGAAGAAATGGTCATAATGCCAATATGATTGATGTTTTTCTTGGAAGTGATAAATATGATAATGTACAGGATTTCTTTAATGATAAGAATGATTTAGAGGAGCTTGCTTCAGAGCTTGGAAAGATGAGCCCGAAGATTAAAGAGATTGAGACTGAAAGAAAAGAAAAATCTGAAGGCTTCTTCGGACCTATGGTTCTTGATGTATGTAAGGCTGCGGATATTGTATATATAGGACTTCATGGTTCTAATGGTGAAGATGGTAAAATTCAGGCAGCATTTGATTTATTTGGAATAAAATATACAGGAACAGACTATCTAAGCAGTGCTATTTCAATGGATAAACATCTTACAAAGAAAATGCTTGCAACTGAAGGAGTACCTGTTCCTAAGGGAATAACATTAAAAAAAGGCCATAAGCTTGAATATGTACCATTTCCATGTGTTGTAAAGCCATGCTGCGGCGGTTCAAGTGTCGGTGTATCAATTGCAAAAAATGAAGCTGAATTCAAAGAAGCAGTGGATTTGGCATTTTCGCTTGAAGATGAAATAATTGTTGAAGAATATGTTAAAGGAAGAGAATTTTCTGTAGCTGTAATTGACGGAAAAGCACTTCCTGTAATTGAGATAGAGCCATTGAATGGTTTCTATGATTATAAGAATAAATATAGTGCCGGTGCTACAAAGGAGACATGTCCTGCCAAAGTTGATGAAGAGACTTCACAGAGAATGCAAAGATGGGCAGAAAAGGCATGTGAGGCAGCAGGAATAAAGGCATTTGCGAGAGTAGATGAACTTATGAATGAAGATGGACAGATATTCTGCCTTGAAATCAACACACTTCCGGGAATGACAGCAACAAGCCTTGTTCCTCAGGAAGCACAGGTAGTTGGAATTTCATATGATGAACTTACACAGAAACTTGTTGAGTTGTCATTAGCTAAATATGAATAATTATTAACTGATTGGAGTCAATATGAAGGGAATGACAATTAGAGCCATGACACAGGCTTGTCATGGCATATATCATGGTGATGAAGGTGCAGTTGATATTGAAATATCAGCGATAACAACTGACAGCCGTAAGATTCAGAAAAATGGAATGTTTATTGCAATATGCGGTGAGAAAAGCGACGGACATGATTATATAGGAAAATGTTTTGATGACGGTGCGTTGTGCTGTATTTCAGAGCGTGAACTTCCTGGAGAAAGCAGGCCATATATACAGGTTGAATCATCACTTACAGCATTAAAGCAGCTTGCAGCTTATTACAGACAGCAGCTTGATATTAAAGTTGTCGGAATCACAGGAAGTGTCGGAAAAACAAGTACAAAAGAAACAATTGCATCTGTTCTTGCACAGAAATATAAAGTGAAGAAAACACAGGGGAATTTTAATAATGAAATAGGTCTTCCACTTACTGTTTTTACGCTTGAGGAAAGTGATGAAATTGCAGTGCTTGAGATGGGAATAAGTGATTTTGGTGAGATGACAAGGCTGACAGCAATTGCGTGTCCGGATGTATGTGTGATTACAAATATCGGATGGTGCCACCTTGAAAATCTTAAAACAAGAGACGGAATTCTTAAAGCCAAGACTGAAATATTTAAGTCTATGAATCCTGATGGAACAGTTATTCTTAATGGTGATGATGATAAGCTTATTACAATTAAGGATGTTTATGATAAAAAGCCTGTATTTTTCGGAATTGAAAATAAATGTGGAATATATGCTGAAAATATTGTAAATAACGGGCTTGAAGGAATGATGGCAGCTATATGTAATGTTAATACAGCTGATAATATAAGAAATTTCAATGTGCATATTCCGGTTGCAGGAATTCATATGGTATATAATTCAATGGCAGCTGCGGCAGTCGGTGCTGTATTCGGACTTACATCAAAAGAGATTGCGGACGGAATTGCCAATATGGAGACTCTTGCCGGCAGAAATCATATTATAAGAACTGACAGTCTTCTTATTCTGGATGATTGTTATAATGCGAATCCTGTTTCAATGAAATCATCAATAGATGTCCTTGCATCGTCTAAAGGCCGCAAAGTAGCAATTCTTGGTGACATGTTTGAACTTGGAGAAGAAGAAAAACAGCTTCATTACGGAGTTGGAGAATATTTTAAAGATAAAAATATAGACGTGCTTATTACAGTTGGCGAGCTTTCTAAAAATATTGCAGCAGGCGTAAGAACTGTTTCTGTCTGTGATGTTCATTCGTATGATACGAAAGATGAGCTTGAAAAAGATTTTTCAAAATTATTAAAAAAAGGTGACAATATATTGGTCAAAGCATCACATGGAATGCAGTTTACTAAAATTGTTGACTTCCTTGAAAAGCTTGAATTGTAGAGAAGAAGAGTTTTTATTTACTTCAGAGAACACATTTTACTTAAAAAGGAGAAATCTGTATGAAAAAAATTTCGTTGACGATATTGACACTTGTAGCAGTGCTTATGCTTGCATCATGTGGCAAAGCAAAGAAAGTTTCCATAGCTGGAAGCTGGAGTGCTGACAGTGGAAGTGAGACAGTATATCTTTTTAATGAAGACGGAACTGGTAAAATTTCAATTGGAACAACAGTTTCAAAGTCGTTCACATATGAAACGAACGACAACACATTAAAGATTGTAACTGAAATACTTGGACAGAAGGATGAACAGGAATATACATATAGTATAGACGGTGATGTCCTTACTATGACAAGAAATAATGAATCGGTAACATATAGAAAACAGAAATAAAGAGTATTAATCCCCCATCGGCTGATAAGAGGCTGATGGGGGTTTTGTATATTGTATATTAAATTGGCATGTCTGTAAGTTCTGCTAAATTAAATATGTCCAATTAATATGTATCGTTAAAAATACAAATATACTTATTGACAGAAAAATACCAGGGGATAAATATACTATGTATGAAATAATATTTTCTAAAGTAGGGTAGAATACAGGAGGAAAGAACATGTTTAGAAAATGTTTAGCAAAAAAGATAACAACAGTTATTATAGCAACATCATTCTCACCATATGTAATTGTATACGAAGCAAAAGCTTCAACAGAAGCACCTTCAACATCAAAAGATGATATAAGCACAGGTGACAGCATGATGGTAATATATGCAGCATTTGCAATGGTACTTGCACTTGCAGGAGCAGCCGCTTATTCAAAGAAGAGAGCTTAATAAATAAAAGTGTAAATAGAATACTTTAGAACGAAGGAGATTCTGCGAGAATTTTTATTCAGGAAAGAGATTGTAATATTGCCGGAAGTGCTATGGACAGGCTTTCAAGGCAGGAACAGTATTTTGAGAAATTCATCCCTAAAGCAGAAAAAGCGGTAAAAAGGAATGTATTTCTTGGTATTGATATATGTAATAAGCTCGATAAAAAAGGAATGATGTACACTGATATGTCAATGTCAGAGATCTCATACGTGATTTCAGAGGTTTTAAAGTGTGATTTTTCTTTTGATGAAATAAAGGCGATTCCTGGAAAGATTAAATATGGAAAACAGTATGAAGAATATCATGTTGATTTTGAAAAGCTTAGACAGATGGTTATGGATGCATTTTATGAAAAAATAAAATACTATATAAAAAATATAAAAAACACTTTACAAATAAAATAGAATATGCTACTATACTAAATGTAAATAAAAACTTTTGATTTAAAGGAGGAAAATAATATGAATGATATTATTGAACATTATGGTAAAGTAGTTGTGGCACTTGCAGGCGTTCTTGCCGCTGTCCTTTTAACTGTTGCGGTTGTTGGCATAGTTAATACGAAGACAACGACAGCGGTCGAAAACATTTCTTATGAAAAGCAGATAACAGATGCTATAGAGGGGGCTGGGAATGATTGAGAGATTCGCATGTAGAAGAATTTATTGCAAGTCACAGAAGTGAATTGTTTAGCGAGCTCAAGGAAGAGATTGCTGATGACAGAATAACAGATATAGAATGGGATGGATATAATCTATGGATTACACATCTTGATAATGGAAGTTATTTATCCAAGAAGAAGCTTACAGCGGCTTTTGTTGATAATTTATCTATTCGTCTTGCCAACATTATGATGGTTTCTTTTAACAGGTCAGTACCTGTTCTTGAAGCAAATACTGAAGATTTAAGAATTTCTATCTGGCATGAGTCCAGATGCGGAAAGAAAAGTATTGCAATTAGAAAAATTCCAATATACATAAGATTTAACCACAAATCGCTTCTTGACAGCGGTTATGCACCAGAGACATTAATAAACCTGCTTGAAAACTGTACAAAAGCACATATGAATTGTGTTATAGGCGGTCAGCCACATGCAGGAAAAACAGAATTGTTAAAATATATGTCAACTTTTATATCTTCATATGAAAAGGTAGGTGTATATGAAGATAACCAGGAGATACATTACAGAATGATAAATCCCGGGAAAAAATGTGTAGAGTTTTTTGTTGATGACAGGTTTACATATTCACAGATTATAAAGGCAGGATTAAGACACAACATTGACTGGATGCTTTTATCAGAATCAAGAGGAACAGAGGTTCTTGATTTGCTTAATTCACTGTCAACAGGTGCAAGCTGCATGACGACTATGCATCTTGACAATGTACGTGGACTGCCGGACCGAATGTATAACATGCTTGGAGAGAGCAGTGTAACCGACAGGTTTATTAATAGTATATATAAGTATATTGATGTAGGCGTTCTTGTTACATGTGATAAGAATGAAAGAAGAAAAATACAGGAGCTTGCTTTCTTTGACAGAGAGGATGGAATTAACAAATGTACTGTTATATATGAAAACTGTGAGTTTACATCCAATGATATTCCTAAGGAAATAATGAAAAGATTTAAAAATTATGGAATTGACAATCCATATGCGTAAGCACATGAAAATAACAATACAATAAAGGAAATGGGGTATGTTATGCAGTATGGAATAAAAAAAGCTTATAAAAATATTGGAAATATTAAGAATATGGCATATGAGAGTAAAACATCATATTCATTCTGGAAAATAACAGGAATTGCAGCTGCGGCATTTTTTGTATTAGGCTGTATATGTGTTTTTTATAAGATGAATATAATATGCTTTGCAATTTCTGAAATTGCAGTGATTATATTTATGCCTGCAATTATATTTTATTATTATTTGCAAAAGCAGGAAGATAAAAGATTTAATGATGTGGATGTTTATATACATCAGATGGCATATTCATTTCAAAGAAATCCAAAAGTGAATGTGGCTTTAGAAGATACATCACAGATACTTACGGGAAAGGCAAAAAAGACTGTGATAAAGTCAATAAAGAGGCTTGAAACGGAAACATCATCAGAAGTATATAATTATGCATTAAAAATTATAGAAGATGAGTATAACTGCCCCAGAATAAAAACATTACATAAGCTTATAGTTGATATTGAACAAAGAGGCGGAAAATATTATCGTTCACTTGAAATTCTTCTGGATGATTTTAATTGCTGGGTTAAAAGAGTTTACAAATATCAGGATGACATAAAACAGATAAAAAGAAATTCATTTATTGGAATTATATTAAGTTTTGTACTCGCTTCTGTATCAGTGATAATAAGCCGTATTCTTGAAGGTACAGCAGGAATAGATATAAGTATAACTAATACTTTATTATATCAGGTTGTTATTATTAAATATAATCTATTTTGTGTTTGTAAATGTATCATATGGGAGAGAATGGCTTAATACGGACAGAACGGAGAAGAAAATATTAAAAGATATGAGAATTATATCTGATTCTGATAACAAAAGCATAAAAATATTTTCAATTATTACGTTTGGAATAATGTTAGCAGCAGCGTTTGTTTTTCTGTTTGCTAAAAATGTTCCGATGGCAGTAATAGTTGGGCTGGCAGGAATTTATATGCTTTTTGTGCCGGTGATTAACCGTAAGAAGGCTTTAGCAAGAATCCAGAATGATGTCTATGTATCATTTTCAGAGTGGTTGAGGGATATTGTGATTCATCTGCAGGACGAGCCTCTTCAGGCAGCGGTAAGGGAAACATATAAGGATTGTCCTGTTGTGATGAAAGAATCTCTGGGAAGATTTATATATGAACTGGAAGAAACGCCATCATCAGTAAAACCATACTATGAATTTATGAGTGAATTTGGAGTGCTTGATATATCATCAACAGTGCGAATGCTTTATTCAGTGTCCGAGCTTAATGTTGACGAGGCAGATGAGATGATGAATACAATTATAAAAAGAAATTATGAAATAGTAGACAAATATGAAGAAAATAAAAATCAGAATAATTTAAGTGCATTAAGGTTTGCGGAATATATACCAATGATATTTGTTTCATTAAAAATAGCAGCTGATATGCTTATGGTTATTACAGGATATTTATAAAAAAGCAGTGTCGGAGATGACGCTACCGAAGAAATGCAGGGAGCAGGTATATGGATGGATTGATAGAAGAGTATGGTAATATTTTAATTTCGTTATTATTTTCGGGGATTATTATAGGAGTATTTTTAAAAATTCTTATTAAAGTAATGATTTAGGGAGTGTTTATGAAAGATATTATAGAAGTATATTCAGATGCAATAATATCTGTAATATGTGCTGTAGCAGTTATTACACTGTTTGTAAATATAATGACAGAATACAAGGATATTATCCTGGCGTTTTTGAATCAGATTATATACAGATAGTTATTGACATTAGTATGTAATATCAGAGGAGAGAATATGAAAAACATTATAGAAACATCATGTTATCTGCTGATTATGACAATTATATGTTATATATCATTAGAATTTATAATAATGAATACTGAAATTGCAGATGTGGGAAAGATGCAGCAATATGTTTCACATTATATAGAGATATATGGAAAGACACAGAAAAATAATGATGAACTTGATTCTGCAGTTTTTGATACCATATGTAATGCTGCGAAAGACAGGGGAATGTCGGTGACATGCCAATATGAAACACAGACAGAAAATTATAAGTATTACAGAGTAAGCGTATCAAAAAATATAGGTATAAAACTTATGTCATTAAACAGGTTATATACATCAGAATGTCTTGTAAAATGTAAAGCTTAGAAAGGAAATTTGTATGAGGGTTATAATTGGGGGAAGTTCGCTTGCAGTTTTATTGGCACTTATTATTGTTATACATACGTCCGTTATAAATAAATCTGTAAGAGAGGATGAGATTAATCGTGGATTGGAAAATGCTACAGATTATGCAATAGATGTATGTTCATCTTATTATAGATATATTCAGGCCGATGATAATGATGATACATATATTACACAGCTGATGGAATTTTTTTGCATGACATTGAATAGTGCAGTTAAAACAGAAGGTGATATAACAGTGTCATTGGCAGAAGCAGATGTGGATGATGGACGTTTCGATTTTCTTGTAAAGCAGGAATATACATATTCATTTGGACAAAAGAAAGGAGTATGTGTATGTCAGAGAGCAGTTTTATTAAAAAAATAATGGGGTGATGTTTATTGAAGAAACACAGTAAAATAATAATATTTATGTTGATGTCAGTTATGTTAATATCAATTATGTTTGTTAATATGACATCAGCTGCACAGATTAAGGATATCAAAGGAACCAGGGTTGAAAGACAATATTCTAATCATTATTCAGCACAGTTTAATGAATTATGGGATTCGTTTGGCAGAAGTGAAATTTCTATATATGATATTAATTACAATATAAATGATACATATAATCCAACTACATTTAATGATACTAATGGAAGAGACAGTGCAGGATATGAGATTTTATTAAAAGTTGATGGGAAAGAAGTGTGGCTTGGAAACAGCCATTATAAAAATAACGAAAAATATGACAGTATATATTATGGCTATTCAGGGATTGAACTGGATAACATCTGGTTTAATGATAATTATGAAGATGCAGCCGGAAACAAATTTACCCAGGTAAATATTGTACTGAAAAATACTAATCAGATTTCCAAGGTATTCAGTCTTGCTACGACAAGTGATATTGAAGTCGGGCATGATGATAATGCATTCTGCCGGTTTATAGGAAATGGATTTACAATGTCTAACATGTATGCAGATAATTCGGATGCACAGGGAGGAAATATTCCGTCAGTAGCATTAAATGTGTATACTAATGGAATTGCCGGTGTTACGGATGCTGACTGTGTTTATATTGGCGAATGGAAAAAAAGAAAGCAAAATGCGTGGTGTAATAATGTATTAGGAAGTTTTAATGTTATAAATAATACAAGGCATGGTGCGATGATGGGCAGTAGTGGATGTATTGATGTCGGAATGTCTATAGCATGGAAAAACAGAAGAATAAATCCGGGTGAGAGTATAACATTTTCATATATTCTGGGTGTTAATATGTTTGATTCACAATATGAACAGCTTAATGAATATTATATGCAGAACGGAATTGACGATATGGGAGAAGCTGTTTATAAGCTGATTGCGACAGATAAAGAAAAAGTATCATATGGAAAAGAGTATTATATAGATGTAAAGAAGTATATAAAAGATAATTATTATTATGAAAAAACAGATTGTGCCGGAAGAACGATAATGACAGATAATCCGTCATATATAGTTGTGGGAAAAACGGTTAACAAAATATATTATAGGACGGATGCTTATAATAAATATAAGATTATATATGATGTAAATTATAATGGAGGGCATTGGCAGGATGGAGCAAATGTATCTTATACAAAATATGAATTAGTAAATAATCCTATTGACTTATCATTGAAAGCATATAAGGATGGATGGGATTTTAATGGATGGAGCACAAAAAATAACAGCAGAAAGATGATTGAAAAATTATTTGTTGAACGTGAGGATATGCATTTATATGCATTATTCAGAAAAAATATAAGTGCCGGGTTTATTGATGCAAATGGAAGAAGAAATATAGATGTGAGTATATACAATAATGAAAAATATTGTGATATTGAAGCTCCTGGAATACGTGAATTTAAAGACTGGGAAAATGTAGAAAATATTATTCCGTCTGGTTGGACAACATGTACCAATATAGATAAAGCAGAAGGAAGAATTGCAAAGATAGCTGCACATGATAATATACAGGTGTATGATGATATTTTTTATTATGCAGTATATGAAGCAAAAGCAAGGGTGACATTTGAATTGAATGGTGGCAGAGCATGCGATTCAACCAAAGAATTGTTATGTACGGTTTATCGTAATTCATTTGATTTAAACAAAACAAGAGGGGAAATTATTACATTGCCGGATTGTACGAGAAGTCCTCAGATGGAAAAAGGCGGAAATTATTGTTTTTTTGAACTTGAAGGATGGAGAATAGGAGATAAATTATTTAATCCCGGTGACAGGATTGATATATCAGAAAATACAACTATATCGGCTGTATGGAAATATGCAGATATAGAGCCGGCTGAAATGGAAATAATAAAAATAGCTTCAAGCTTTCATGGGGCTTCAATGGTAAAAAGAACTTTTGGGGACGATAAGTGGTACAAGAAGAGTGGAAAGCTTGAGGTTAAAGAACTTAAAGATTATATGCCCAATGAATGTATACAGGTATGGAAAATTAACAGCAGTGGTGACAGCTTGAGAATAAAATGAGAAGAAGCCCATATAGCGGGCTTCTTCTTAAAAAAATTTTATGATTGTTTTATTTTCATGATAATTGATACAATTCTAGCCTTTGTTGCATGTTCAATAATAAACTCAATATTACCGGTTTTTAAACGATCACCACGTTTAGGAAAGCGGTCGAGCTGTTCAATGATGTAGCCGCCAATTGAATCATTTTCATCGGAATGAAGATTTGTTCCAATTGCGTCATTTATGTCATCAAGTTTGTATGAAGCTGATACACGATAAACATTATCTGCAAGTTTAACAAAAGGTTCAGTCTCGTCTTTGTCATATTCGTCGCGGATTTCACCGACTATTTCTTCAAGTAAATCTTCGGTTGTTATCATGCCGGCAGCACTGCCGTATTCGTCAAGTACTATTGCAATGCTATGTGAGCCACGTTGCATTTCTTTAAATAATTCAGAGACATTTTTATGTTCATATGTAAAAAAAGGCTCACGCATAATATTTTTTATGCAGAATGTTTCTTCTGACTGTGAAAGTATAATATCTTTGATGTTTAATATTCCGATTATGTTATCAGCACTTTCTTCATAAATAGGGAGTCTTGTATACTGTGTATCCCTGAATAATGAAATTATCTGATTATAGTCGGAATCAACAGCAGCGGTAGTCATGTCAATTCTTGGAATCATGACATCCTTTGCCTGTGTATCGCCAAAATCAAACAAGTTATTTATAATTTGCTTTTCGTCAGATTCAATAACGCCGTCTTCATGGCTTACTTCTACGAAAGTACGGAGTTCTTCTTCTGTTATAGCTTTTTTGTTATTGTTAGGATCAATTTTTAACAAACGAAGTACGCCGCCTGATAACTTATCAACAATAAAAATAATTGGTGTGAATAAGTACATAAGAAGATTGATAACAGGTGCATAAGCAAGTGCTATTTTGTCAGCATGAACCGTGGCAGCATTTTTTGGTGAAATTTCACCGAATATAAGTACAAGAATAGTCATTATACCTGTTGCAATACCTGTTGCATAATTTCCAAAAAGATGTATTACAAGTGTAGTAAGGATTGTTGATGCACTAAGATTGACAATGTTATTGCCAATAAGTATTGTACTTAGCATTTTGCTTGAGTTGTTTATAATTTTATCAACAATAGCTGCCCGTTTGTTACCTTTGCCAACAAGAGAACGAATCTTGATTTTGTTGACCGTCATGTAAGCAGTTTCAGCAGATGAGAAAAATGCTGACATAACAAGAAGAATAATAATTGCAATAATTTGTATGATACTGTCCGTATCCAAAAAATCACTCCTTTATAAAAATATATTTACTCTCAATTCTATAAAAAAAGATGATGGAAGTCAAGAATATATAAAAAAACATTTTTTTTACACATATAAGAAAAAATGGATTCATAAAATATGATACAGATAATAAATAAAATTGGAGGAAGTATGACAGTAAAAATATTAAACATGATAAAAACGATTGCAGTTATTTATGTTATAACGGCAATTATACTGCTAGGGTTATCATTTGGTTTATACAAATTTAATCTGAGTGAATGGCAGATAAAAGCGGGGATAATAATTACGTATATAATTTCGTCTGCAGTTGGTGGCTTTATGATTGGCTCGAGACAAAAAAACAAAAGACTTCTCTGGGGTGCATTAACAGGCTTTTTATATTTTATGATTCTTGCACTTATTTCGTTTATAGTAGGCAATGTAGATGAAATTAATATTTACGATATGATTAAAACAGCATTGATATGTGTGACTTCAGGATGTGCCGGCTCTTTCTTTTCTTCATAATAATGAATTGTAAAATATAAAATACATTGTATAAAATTTTACTGCAACGTAAAAAAATTAAAAAATAAAAAAGGAAATCGTTAGATGTTGTTGAATATATAAAAATATAGGCAATTTTATGGAGAAATGCCTGGTCAGGTATATACATACTGGTCTTGTTTAATGAAGGGAATGATAAAAAATGAACATCAGAGTTGAACAGGAAAGACGTGAGCATGAGTATTTGAGCAGATATGCAAGTTTTAGTGACGAATCACTTGGAAGAGACAGACCTGAAGAACAATGTGAAATGCGTACAATTTATCAGCGGGATAGAGACAGGATACTGCATTGTAAAGCATTCAGACGTTTAAAACATAAAACACAGGTTTTTCTTGCACCAACGGGTGACCATTACAGAACGCGGCTTACTCATACGCTTGAAGTTTCGCAGATAGCAAGAAGCATATCGAGAGCACTGCGGTTAAATGAAGATCTGACTGAAGCAATTGCACTGGGACATGATTTGGGGCATACGCCGTTCGGGCATGCAGGTGAAAGAACATTGAATGAAATATGTCCGCTTGGATTCAGTCATTATAAACAGAGTATACGTGTTGTAGAACTTCTCGAAAAAGATGGAAGGGGATTGAATCTTACAAAAGAGGTACGTGATGGAATAGTTAATCACAGGACATCGGGCAATCCATCAACATTAGAAGGAAAAGTTGTTCGTCTTTCAGATAAAATAGCATATATTAATCATGATATAGATGATGCAATACGTGCAAAGATATTCAGTGAGGATGATATACCTAAAATTTATACATCAATTCTTGGCAACAGCACCAAAACCAGACTTAATACAATGATTAATGATATTGTATTAAATAGTATGGACAAAAACGATATTGTAATGTCAGAGGAAATTGGAGATGCAATGCAAAGCCTCAGGCAGTTTATGTTTGGAAGCTTGTATCTGAATCCTACAGCGAAGAGTGAGGAAGTAAAAGCATATAAACTTATAACAGAATTGTATGAGTATTATATGAATAATATTGATGCATTACCTGATAATTACAAAATGTTTATTGAAAAAATGGACGAACCGCTTGAACGTGTGGTCTGTGATTATATTGCAGGAATGAGTGATCAGTATTCGGTTGCCAAGTTTGAGGAAATATTTGTACCGGCATCATGGAAAGTATAGATGCAACGAGAATATGAAAGGTATAGATAGAAATGTATTCAAGTGATCTGATTGAGGAAGTTGTATCAAGAAATGATATAGTAGATGTCATTTCAGGATATATAAAATTAAAGAAAAATGGCAGTTCATATGTGGGATTGTGTCCTTTTCATAATGAAAAATCACCGTCATTTTCAGTTTCACAGAGCAGACAGTTGTACCATTGTTTTGGATGTGGAGTTGGTGGCAATGTAATAACATTTGTTATGGAATATGAAAATTTTACATTTCTTGAGGCAGTAAAATCACTTGCCGACAGGGTGGGCATGGAACTGCCTGAGATAAGTTATTCACAAAAAGAGCAGCAGGAGCGGGATTTAAAAACAAAACTGCTGGAAATAAATAAAATAGCGGCAACGTATTATTATCATCAGTTGAAATCCGAAAATGGACAAGTTGGATTGTCATATCTTAGAAAAAGAGGATTAACTGATGAGACAATAAACCGTTTCGGGCTGGGATATTCCGGACAGAACAGTAAAGCATTATACCGGTATCTGAAAGATAAAGGATATGATGATGATTTACTTAAAGAGAGCGGATTATTTACATATGAACGTGGTATAAATGACAAATTTTGGAACAGAGTCATGTTTCCGATAATGGATATCAATAATAAAGTTATCGGATTTGGTGGAAGAGTTATGGGGGATGCAAAACCTAAATATCTTAACTCTCCGGAAACAAAATTATTTGATAAAAGCCGTAATCTTTATGGATTAAATATTGCAAGAACGGCAAGAAAAAATAATCTGATAATATGTGAAGGATATATGGATGTAATATCTATGCATCAGGCTGGATTTAATCAGGCTGTAGCTTCGCTTGGAACCGCACTTACGCCGGGACAGGCCAGGCTGATGAAAAGATATACAGATCAGGTGTTAATAACATATGACAGTGATGAGGCAGGAACAAAGGCAGCGATGAGGGCAATTCCGATTCTTAAAGAGGCCGGACTGTCAACAAAGGTTATTAATATGCAGCCATATAAAGACCCTGATGAGTTTATAAAAGCTCTTGGGGCAGAGGCATTTCAGGAGCGGATTGATAATGCATCAAACAGTTTTATGTATGAAATTGGCGTTATTGAGAAAAAATATGACAGAAGTGACCCTGAAAGTTCAACTGAATTTGAACGTGAGGTAGCAAGAAAACTCACAGGCTTTTCACAGAAACTTGAGAGAGATAATTACCTTAATGCTGTATGCAGAAAGTTTAATATACAGATGGATGGAATGAGGGAACTTGTGGCAAGTTATGGAAACCAAAGCGGAATTCTTGAAAGAAAGGATGATAGACCGAGAGTTTCTATGCAGCAGACAGCAAAAAAGAAAAGGGACAGCGGTGTGCGTCAGGCAGAAAAAATTCTGCTTACATGGATGATAGATGATGGAGAGATATTTAAAAAAGTTAAGGAATATATAGAACCATCAGATTTTATCGACCCACTTTTAAGGGATGTTGCAGACAAGCTATACTCACAGTTTGATGAGGGATATGTTAATCCGGCGTCTATTATAAATACATACGCGACAGATGAAGAGCATAATGAAGTTGCAGCATTATTCAGTGCCGATTTAAATGATGATTTGAATAAAAATGAACGGGAAAAAGCATTGAATGACACTGTAATAAAAGTGAAATCAAACAGTCTTGAGCATGCACTTAATAATACATCTGACGGGCATCAGATGCAGGAACTTCTGATGCAACAGATGAAGCTGAAAAATATTTATATTCATATTTAGATAAAAAGAAATGGAAGGAAGGACCATATTCATGGCAAAGAAAAAGGAAAACGTAACAGAAGAAATCAAGGTACAGGAGAGTACGGTAAAAGCACCAGTAAAAAAAGCTGCTGCTAAAAAGGTAAAAGAAAGCGAAGCAAAAACACAGAGCGAGGCTGATATTGAAAATGAAGAAGCTTTAAAAGCACAGGAACTTGCAGAAAAATTTGATGAGAAGTGCAACGGGCTTCTTGCAATAGCAAAGAAAAAGAAAAATGTTCTTGATTATCAGGAAATTATGAACTATTTCCTGGATACTGATTTTGAAGCAGATAAAATGGAAAAAGTTTTTGAGTTCCTTGAAAAAAATAATGTTGATGTAAAAATGTCTGAGGACGTTGAAGAAGATGACGACATTATTCTTGATGATGAAGATGAAATTAATATTGAAAAAATTGATTTGTCAGTACCTGATGGTGTGGGACTTGAAGACCCTGTAAGAATGTATCTTAAAGAGATTGGTAAAGTACCGCTTCTTTCAGCAGAAGAAGAAATAGAATATGCTAAAAGGATGGAACAGGGAGATGAAGAGGCTAAGAAGCGACTTGCAGAGGCAAACCTTCGTCTTGTTGTAAGTATTGCAAAAAGATATGTGGGAAGAGGAATGTTGTTCCTTGATCTTATTCAGGAAGGAAATCTTGGTCTTATCAAGGCTGTTGAGAAGTTTGATTACAGAAAAGGATATAAATTCAGTACCTATGCAACATGGTGGATAAGACAGGCTATTACAAGAGCAATAGCTGATCAGGCTAGAACAATTAGAATACCCGTTCATATGGTTGAGACAATTAACAAACTTGTAAGAGTTTCAAGACAGCTTCTTCAGGAATTGGGAAGAGAGCCATCTCCTGAAGAAATTGCTGAAGCTATGGATATTCCGGTAGAAAGAGTACGTGAGATTCAAAAAATATCACAGGAGCCAGTATCTCTTGAAACACCTATCGGCGAAGAGGAAGACAGTCACCTTGGCGATTTTATTCAGGATGACAATGTTCCTGTACCTGCCGAGGCAGCAGCTTCAACACTTCTTAAAGAGCAGCTTGTAGAAGTTCTTGGAACACTTACAGAGAGGGAACAGAAAGTTTTAAGATTAAGATTCGGCATGGATGATGGCAGAGCGAGAACACTTGAGGAAGTTGGTAAAGAATTCAATGTTACAAGAGAGCGTATACGTCAGATAGAAGCCAAGGCATTAAGAAAGTTAAGACATCCAAGCAGAAGCCGTAAACTCAAAGATTATCTTGACTAAATTATGGATGGATAATTGAACATGAATGAATTTAAACTTTCAAAAAGACTGGCGTGTGTTGCTGGTATTATTAATCCGGGAGGAGTGCTTGCTGATATAGGAACAGACCATGGCTACCTTCCTGTGCATGTTGCAAAAAATAACATCGCATCAAAGGTAATCGCAATGGATGTGAGAAAAAAACCGCTTGAAAAGGCAGCTGAAAATATTAAATTATATGGAGTTTCGCAGAAAGTGGAACTCCGCCTTTCAGACGGACTGTATAAACTGGCTGAAAATGAGGCTGATACAATTACAATATGTGGAATGGGTGGAAAGCTTATACAGTCAATTCTTGAAAATGGCAGCAGTAAAATATCAGAAAATACACAGCTTATATTATCACCGCAGTCAGAAATCCGAGAATTCAGAAAGTATCTTTCGGAGTCAGGATATGAAACAGTAAAAGAGTATATGATAAGCGAAGATGGACAGTTTTATGTTATTATTGACTGTAGACGCAATGGATATAAAAATGAACTTATTTGCACAGGTGAGACAGAAAAAGAAGTATATTACAGATACGGAGAAGAACTTTTAAAGGGAAAAAATAAAAGTTTAAGAGAATATCTGTTGAGAGAATTAAGAATTTCACAAGGTGTAAGAAATAAACTTGAAAATATTAATAATGATAAAATTGCCGGACGATTAAAAGAACTCGATTTTGATTTAGAATGTATTAAGTATGCATTGGAGTTTTATAAATAAAATAATGTTATAAACTGGAGAGATGTATTATGGCAAAAACAGTATCAGAAATTGTAAAAGAGGCACAAAGGGATTATGATGGCAGAATAATTCTTGTGAAAGCAGATGGATTACTTCAGGAGATTTCAGATAAAATTGTTGAAGATGAAAAGATAGAATTTGTTACGACACAGACATCGATTGGCAATGAGACGTACAGAAGAAGTGTTGTTCTGCTTATGCTTGATGCAATGAAGAAGATTCCTGAAGGGGAAAAAGTAGAAAAAGTAAGTATTGAATATTCAATAGGCAAAGGACTATATTGCAAATTATATGGTGATGTCAGACCTACACAGGAATTTCTTGATAAAGTAAAAGCGAAGATGAAAGAGCTTGTTGAACTCGATATGCCTATCAAGAAACGACTCATGAAGACAAGAGAAGCCATAGAACTCTTTAAAAAGCATGGGATGGAAGATAAAACAAAGCTTTTTAAATATCGCAGAGGTTCATATGTTAATGTTTATTCACTTGGAACATATGAAGATTATTATTATGGATATATGGCACCATCAACAGGTATTTTAAAGACATTTGATTTATTTGAATATGATGAAGGATTTGTACTTCAGCTTCCTGTTAAAGAAAAACCAGATGAAGTGCCACAATTCAATCCTCCGGCAAAACTTTTTAATGTATTAAAAGAGTCAACACAGTGGGCTGACATGCTGGACATCCACACTGTTGGTGCATTAAATGAGCATATTACCAATTCTGAAATGGGTTCGCTTATGCTTGTCTGTGAGGCTTTGCAGGAACAGAAAATATATGATATTGTCAAGATGATTCAGAAAAGACCCGGAACAAAGTTCATAATGATAGCCGGACCGTCATCATCGGGAAAAACAACATTTTCACACAGATTATCAATTCAGCTGATGGCTAACGGATATAAACCGCATCCTATAGCTGTTGACAATTATTTTGTTGAAAGAGAAAACACACCTGTTGACGAGAATGGTGATTATAATTTTGAAGATTTGCATGCTATAGATATAGAATTGTTTAACAAACATATGAATATGCTTCTTTCCGGTGAAAGGGTCGATATGCCTGTCTTCAATTTTAAAATTGGAAAGAAAGAATATGGAACACAGTTTTTACAGCTGGGCAAGGATGATATTTTAGTTATTGAAGGCATTCATTGTCTTAATGATGAACTTTCATATGCACTTCCGGTTGAAAGTAAATTTAAAATATACATAAGTGCACTTACACAGCTTAATGTTGATGAACATAACAGAGTTTCTACGACAGATGGAAGACTTATAAGAAGAATGGTAAGAGATCACAGAACAAGAGGTGCGTCTGCAAAGAGAACGCTTGAAATGTGGGATTCTGTAAGAAGGGGAGAAGAGAAAAATATATTCCCGTTCCAGGAGCAGGCAGATATTATGTTTAATTCATCTCTTGCATATGAGATATCGGTTTTAAAACCTTATGTTGAACCGCTGCTTTTTTCAATAAAAGAAGAAGCACCGGAGTATCAGGAAGCAAAAAGGCTTTTAAAATTCTTAGAGTATTTTCTTCCTTGTGGAACAGAATATATACCGGTTAATTCAATAATGAGGGAATTTGTTGGCGGAGGATGCTTCCGCGTTTGATCGTAAGCAGCGGCGGTTTAGAAAGATTTTCTATAACCGCCGGCTTCTTTAAATAAATTTTCAATAAATTCAGATGTTTTTTCCGGGGTGTCATTGCTGATATTATCCCTGATATTGTGCATTTCTTCGATGAATTTATCAAGAAATGTGCATATTGAATCTTTATTTGAGTTGCAAATCTGACTCCACATTTCCGGTGAAGATGCCGCAATTCTTGTTGTGTCGCGGAAACCACCGGCAGCAAGAAGATGCATGTGTTTTTCATCATCATCATTAGTTTTAACAGTTCTTGTCAGACCGGCTGCAATAAGATGAGGCACATGGCTTATTGCTGCTACAGTATAGTCATGTTCTTTGTAATCCATGATTACAGGAACTGCTTTCATATCTTTAATCAGCTGCACGTATGATTCCAGACTTTCACTGGATGTATCTGCTGTTGGTGTTATCACATATTTTGCGTCTTTTAAAATATCAGCACTTGAATTGGTATATCCTGATAACTCAGAGCCAGCCATCGGATGACCACCTATAAAACAACTGTCTAATCCAAGTTCATGTGCGGCTTTGTGGATATTTCCTTTTACACTTCCAACATCAGTGATTATGCATCCCGGTTTTATAAAAGGTTTGAGTGCAGACATATATTTTGTAATTGTAATAACTGGTGTACACAGAAAAATGTAATCACATTTTGAAAAATTATCATCTGTACATGTGCATATATCATCTATAATCTTATCGTTAAGAGCAGCAATAAGAGGTTCGCGGCTTCGGCTTTCAACTATAATATGATATTCGGGATGTGCTGCTTTTATTGCTTTTGCAATAGAACCGCCAATAAGTCCGAAACCGATGAAGCCTATATTTAAAAAGTCACACTTTGTCATTTTTTATCTCCATAAAATAATATATATATTGTCTGATTTGTTCATATAAAGATTTATAAACAAAGATAATTCAATCTTTAAATAAAGCACAGATTGGAAGTATTTTAACACTTTAAAGTGGAAAATAAAAGCGTTTTGTTATAAAAAATTAAAAAACTGAAAAATATATGAAAAAACACAGCAGCACTAAAGGGCTATATTCTTGACAAATCATATGGTTATGCTAAAATATTCTCTAAATGTGGATTCACAATGATTCATTGAATAACAGGAGATTGTGGCTGATTGATAGACAGAGTATGTTTATTAAATATAAGAATCGGCCAGCGGATTTTGTGCTGCGCCAGAATCCGAGCAGAAGCTGCTCCTAAAATACAAGACGCAGCGTGGAGGCTAGACATGGCGGCAGCTTATAATCACAAAGTTGTTGAAAAAAAGTGGCGTGGTAACTGGGAAGCACACCCTATTAATGTTAATGATGGCAAGAAGCCAAAATATTACTGTCTTGATATGTTCCCATATCCATCAGGAAGCGGACTTCATGTAGGTCATTGGAGAGGATATGTTATCAGCGATGTATGGAGCAGATATAAGTTGATGCACGGATATTATGTAATTCATCCAATGGGATGGGATGCATTTGGTCTTCCGGCAGAAAACTATGCTATAAAGAATGGTGTTCATCCGAGAATTTCTACAGCGAGCAATATTGCTAATATAAAGAGACAGATTCAGGATATTTCTGCAATTTATGACTGGGATATGGAAGTTAATACAACAGATCCGGAGTTCTATAAATGGACACAGTGGATATTTGTTAAGATGTTTAAGGCTGGACTTGCTTATGAGAAAGAGATGCCTATTAACTGGTGTCCTTCATGTAAGACAGGTCTTGCAAATGAAGAAGTAGTAAATGGATGCTGTGAGAGATGTCATTCAGTTGTTACAAAGAAAGATTTGAAACAGTGGATGTTAAAGATTACAGCATATGCTGACAGACTTCTTGATGATCTTGATAAACTTGACTGGCCTGAAAAGGTTAAGAAGATGCAGGGTGACTGGATTGGTCGTTCATATGGTGCAGAAGTGGATTTCAAAGTTGATGGAAAAGATGAGAGCATAACAGTATATACAACAAGACCTGATACACTTCACGGTGCTACATTTATGGTACTTGCTCCTGAACATAAGCTCGCAAAGAGCCTTGCAACAGATGAGACAAGAAAAGATGTTGAAGATTATATTTTCAAGGCATCAACACGTTCAAATATTGACCGTATGCAGGATAAAGAAAAGACAGGTGTATTTACAGGTTCTTATGCGATTAATCCACTTAATGGTAAGAAAGTACCAATCTGGCTTTCGGATTATGTACTTGCTGATTATGGTACAGGTGCAATTATGTGTGTTCCTGCACATGATGACAGAGATTTTGAATTTGCAAAGAAGTTTAACCTTCCTATTATTCAGGTAATTGCAAAAGATGGTAAAGAAATTGAAAATATGACGGAGGCTTATACAGAAGCAGCCGGTACAATGATTAATTCAGGTGACTGGAATGGAATGGAATCATCAGTTCTCAAAAAAGAAGCACCTGAGATGATTGAAAAGATGGGCTTTGGTAAAAAGAAAGTTAATTACAAACTTCGTGACTGGGTATTCTCAAGACAGAGATACTGGGGCGAACCAATTCCTATTATTCATTGTCCGGATTGTGGCTGCGTTCCTGTTCCTGAAGACCAGCTCCCGGTACTTCTTCCGGAAGTTGAGAAATATGAGCCGACAGGTACAGGTGAATCACCTCTTGCAGCTATTGATGAATGGGTAAATACAACATGCCCATGTTGTGGAAAACCTGCAAAGAGAGAGACAAATACAATGCCTCAGTGGGCAGGTTCATCATGGTATTTCCTCAGATACGTTGATAATAAGAATAAAGATGAACTTGTAAGCCGTGAAAAAGCAGATAAGTATCTTCCTGTTGATATGTATATCGGCGGTGTTGAGCATGCAGTGCTTCACCTTCTCTATTCAAGATTTTATACAAAATTCCTTCACGATATAGGAGTTGTAGATTTTGATGAGCCATTCACAAAGCTCTTTAACCAGGGAATGATTACAGGTAAGAATGGTATTAAGATGAGTAAGTCAATGGGAAATGTAGTATCTCCTGATGATCTTATTGAAGATTATGGATGCGATGCATTAAGAATGTATGAACTTTTTGTAGGACCACCTGAAATGGATGCAGAGTGGGATGACAGAGGTATAGATGGCGTTCGTCGTTTCCTTGGACGTTTCTGGAATCTTGTGACAGAAAATGCTGACAAGAATTTTGCGGAAACAGCAGAGACAGTTAAAATTCGTCATAAACTTGTATATGATATAACAACAAGACTTGAAAACTTCAACCTTAATACAGTTGTCAGCGGCTTTATGGAATATACTAACAAGCTTATTGATTTATCAAAGAAGCAGGGTGGTATTGACAAAGCTACTCTTGAAACAGCTGTAACACTTCTTGCTCCGTTTGCACCTCATCTTGCAGAGGAACTCTGGGAACAGCTTGGACATAATACAAGCGTATTTGTAGGAAATCCATGGCCTTCATATGACGAGGAAGCTATGAAAGAGGATGAAATCGAAATAGCTGTACAGATTAATGGTAAAGTTAAAGGCAAGATTACAATTCCTGCTGATGCAGACAAAGATGCAGCAATTGCTGCTGCAAAGGCTGCACTTGAAGATAAGTATCCTGAGAATATTGTAAAAGAGATTTACGTTCCGGGCAGAATTGTAAATATTGTTGCTAAATAATTTTTAAACATAAAAGAAATGGCACAGGTAATTAAGATGTTATCTGTGCCATTTCTTAATTATTTACCTATAAGAGCAAGAATCTGAGGAAGCATTTGGCGTTCCTGTTCTGTGAGTTCGTCTTTTACCTGTTCTATTATAAGAAGAGTATCTTCTTTTGTGAAATTAATGCCTGCCTGTTTTGCTTTTGTACTTAAAGCAAGAAGGAGCGGGAGTATTTCTTCTTTTGATTTTCCTTTTGACATCGTTTTGAATTCATTGATTATAAGCTGTTTTCTGAAATCCAGATCTTTCATAATACCACCATGAATATGTATCGATTAATAATATGTTAAAAAGCCTGACAAAATACCATTAATATCATGTTTGTGAATCATTTAATTTTTGGTCGAGTGAATCAAGCTGCTTTAAATATTCGTCATATAATTTCTGCTGTGAAGAATCCATAAAAGAACCAAATTGTGATGGCCTGCTGCTGTTTTTACAATTGGAGCCGGAATCAGAATGGAAATCAGAACTGCTGTCCTGGGCTGAATTGGAAGCATTAAACATAGACATGAAATTTTTTAATGAGTCTGTATCACTGTTAAACATTGATGACATATTGGAAAAAAGCTTGAAATTTTTGATAAGTCCGGCATATTCAGGCGGGCAGTAAGGAAGAATGGCACATATAAAATCGTCATTTTCCAACAAATCGCTAATTGAATGAATATGTGGAATGGATGAATTACATGATATAAAATCAGCACAATCAGGTGACCTGAAGTAATTAATGGTATAATTCAATTCATTTAATCGGATAATCACAGATAACATTTTTGCCATTGGAAAATCAAGAAATGGAATCATGGCTTTGATGATTTGAAATAATAAAGGAAGTGTCTGCATATCAAATATGGTTATTGGAGGTTTATCTGACATGGGTTCACCATCCTTAAAAAATCTATAATAATATATGCGGTAAATAAGAAGTTATGAATATAATATATTGAGAATGACAATAAGGCGTAACCAATATGGAAGATAAGAATATCGTGATAGTTGATGAAACGACAATCTATGAAGTGGATGGTGCATGTGTTGAGGAGATGAGAAAAAAGAAAGACGCAGGTACGCCTGCAACATAGAGAAAGGGGCATCGCACTAAGAAATTAGTGCGATGCCCCTTTTAATAAATATCTGGTATATTTAAGAATGTGTCTGCAACATAAGGATTAGTTGCAGCCGCATCCACATCCGCAGCCGTTGTTACTAAATAAACCGTTGTTGCCGCATCCTCCACCACAGAATAACAGAAGAAGGATAATCCATGTACAGCTGTCATTGCCGCATCCGCATCCTCCGAAAGTGCTATTGCCGCTGCCACAGCCGCCGCAGAGAAGGAGAAGGCAGATAATCCAGAAACAAGAAGAGCATCCGCCATTGCAGTCACTGCATCCACCACAGTTTGTTGCTGCTAAATCACTCATTTTAAATTCCTCCGGAAATCATTTACAATAAAATAATATGAGATATGGCTTGTGTATGTTACTATAAAAAATAAAAAGTTGATATTATATTTGTTAAAAATTAATTGCAAATAATATCATATTGTTATATTATCTAATTTGGCTTATTTAAATTACATAAGGATAAATATAGACATAAAAAATGTTTATTCAGACTTTTAGTGTAAAGAAATGGAGATTACATAATGAAAGTATCAGTTATAATTCCCTCTTTAAATCCTGATGAAAAACTAATATGTGTTGTAGATTCATTAAGAGAGGCTGGCTTTGATGATATTATTCTGGTAAATGATGGCAGTGATGAAAATCATATGGAGCCTTTTGAGCATGTATCAGCTTATCCGGAATGTACAATTCTTACGCATGAGGTAAATAAAGGTAAAGGACGCGGTCTTAAAACTGCATTTGAATACTGCGTTAAAAACAGACCTGATATAGACGGGGTTGTTACTGTTGACGGAGATAATCAGCATAAGGCGGCAGATATCCTGAAATGCTGTGAGAAAATGGCAGAGTGCAAAGATAAAGTTGTTCTTGGTGTAAGAAATTTTTCGGGAAAAGACGTACCGTTTAAGAGCAGATTCGGAAATAACATGACAAGTTTTGTGTTTAAATTTGCATGTGGACTTAATATATCAGATACCCAGACCGGATTAAGAGCAATACCCAGACAGTATCTTGAATTGTTTGATAAAGTAAAAGGTGAAAGATTTGAATATGAAACTAACATGCTTCTTGAATTCAAGCAGAGCCATATAGATTTTGTGGAAGTTCAGATAGAAACTGTATATATTGAAGAAAATGCATCAACTCATTTTAATCCTATCAAGGACTCATTGAAAATATATGGTGTTATTTTTAAGTTTTTATTCAGCTCAATTGCATCATCTGTGATTGATCTGGCAATGTTTGCTCTTATCAGTGCATTGATGTTTGGAAAACTTGACGGAAGCATAAGAATATTTACTGCTACGCTCGGTGCGAGAATTATATCATCACTTTTTAACTATACATTTAACAGAAAAGCGGTATTTAATTCAAAGAGTGGCGTCAAGTCATCAATTGTGAGATATTATATCTTATGTGCATGTCAGCTTTGTGTTTCATATGGTCTTGTATACCTTGTTACAAGTGTATTGTCGCTTGGGCAGGTACTTACGGTTGTGGCAAAAGCTATAATAGATACAATACTTTTTGTGATAAGCTTCCAGATACAGAGAAGATGGGTGTTTAAGCATAATTAAACTTTAAATATAAAAGAAATGGAGAATTTTATGAGTAACGAAAACAACGAAGAAATTGAATTGTTTGATTACATGGATGAAGAATCAGAATCAAGAAAAATTCCCGTGAATAAAAAAGAAAAAGCAGGCGGGAAAAGTGGCAGATCAAAGAAAAAGAAAAAAGCCGGAGCACTTACATGGGTTGGAAGAGTTGCGGCAACAATAGGCATTACACTTGCACTTATTATAGTATGGCTCTACGGAGTTATGGCGGTTCTTGTATATGGACCTTCAAAGACAGCAAAAAATCAGTTTGTACTGTCTGTGCAGGAGACGAGTGCGATAGGATTCCTCGCTAATATTTTCTGCTCGCAGGAAGAGATAGATGCAATCAAGGCTGCCAATTCAATTAAGGATACAGATGAAGTTACAGATACAAGTCTTGTAAGTATTGATACAGAAGATAATTCAGAAGTTCCTGATATCGAGATAATTGATGTTAAAGGTTCAACATATAGTGGAAAACTTATGAAAATCAAGGACCCTTCAAGACTTTTTGTAGGAACAATAGAAGGATTTCATCAGGGAAATGGACAAGTTGTTGCTGATATTGCAAAAAGATATGATGCAGTAGGTGGCGTAAATGGCGGTGAGTTCGTAGATGGTGAGACAACATATACAGGCATGCCGATTGGACTTGTTATGATTAATGGTGAACAGGTTAACGGAAACAATGGTTCAACATATCATGTTACGGGTATAACATTTGATAATAAGCTTGTCGTAGGTAATATGACAGCAGAACAGGCAAAACAGAATAATATCCGCGACTGTGTAAGCATCAGCAACAGTATCGGACCATTCCTTATAATTAATGGCGAGGCACAGGATGTATCAGGTACAGGCGGTGGTCTTAATCCACGTACAGCACTTGGACAGACCTCGGACGGCTCTATAATTCTTCTTGCTATTGACGGACGTATGGCAAACAGCCTTGGAGCTTCATTCTCGGATTTACAGGATATAATGCTTCAGTATGGTGCGGTCAATGCTTCAGTAATGGATGGTGGCACATCAACACAGATGTATTATGAAGGAGAAGTAATAAATACACCTTATTCGCCTACAGGTCCAAGAACATGTCCAACAGCATGGCTTGTTAAATAAAATATAAGGAGTGGCAATGATGAATAAAAAGAAAAAAAGAAAAAATATGTCAAAGTTTAAAAGATTCCTTCTTATATATTCAGGAATACTCGCAGCTGCCATGATTATATGCTGGAGTGTTCTTTATGTATTTATCAAAGATTATGAGCAGGGCAGGCCGACATATGCAATGGATAAAATAACAAAGAAGTTTACTGCAGATAATGTTGAAAAGCTTCTTAACGACAGCGGTGTAAAAGCTAATGAATTTGAGACGAATGAGAAAGTTGCAGAGTATCTTAAAGGAAAACTTGGCACTGAGCAGATTACATATAAAAAGAAAAACAGGGAATATTCAGAATCAAATCCTGTATATGTAGTGTATGCCGGTGATACAGCAATAGCAAAAGTATCGCTTCAGGAAGACGGAAAAAATGGATTCAAATTTACAAAGTGGAAGCTTGGAAGTATTTCATTTGACGATTATTCAGACAAATCAACAAACAATGCTATTACTATCAGTGCACCTAAGGGAAGCAAAGTCTCAATTAATGGCGTGGAGGTAAGTGACAACTATATAAAACAGGACGATGTGGAATTTTCGCCATGTAAACATGTTGCTTCTTATGTTTCAGAGCCTTTAAGAACAATCTATGAAGTGTCAGGACTTATTGCAAAACCTGAAATAAAAGCAGAGATGTCCGGAAACCAGCTTGAGATTACAAATAAAAATAATGCGTATACAATAGAATATCCTCAGGATGAAGAATTGCTTTCGCAGATGAAAGATGATATTATGGGTATTGCAAGAAATTACGGCAAGTACATAATAAACAGAGGAAGTCTCAGCTCACTTACAAAACGTATGGTTGGATATGCCAATGAATATATGAGTGATATTCCGGCTGTATGGGCTTATCTTTATGGAAAAACATATACATATGAATTTAATAATGAGAATATTTCCAATTTCAGAAAGTATTCAGATAACTGCTTCTCATGTGATGTTTACTATGATTTATATGTAGACTGGAAAGATGGCAATAAAACATACAATACATCAGTAACATATACTTACGTAAAGACAAATGGTGCATGGTATGTAGCAGATTTTATACTTAATTAGTAAAGGGGCAGCAGGGAATTCCTGCTGCCTTGTGCTTTCTTGTTTAAAACATGAAAAAATGTGAAAGGCTTGATACTAATGGCAGAAAATAAAAAAAGAAACTTTCTTGTTCATGGCGGAATTCTGGCGATGGCCGGAATTATAGTAAGAATCATAGGAATGTTTTACAGAATTCCACTTATGAACATAATAGGCAGTGAAGGTAATGGTATTTACAGTGTTGCATATAATATATACAATATAATGCTTGTTTTGTCGTCATATGGACTACCGATGGCGGTTTCAAAGCTTATTTCAGCAAGATTTATAACGAAACAGTATAAGAATGCGGCACAGGTGTTCAGATGTTCGTTGACAGTATCAATATGTACAGGTGGTGCTGCGGCACTTATTCTGTTTTTTGGTGCAGGAGTAATTGAAAAATTATACAGAGGTGTTCCGGGACTTGCAATTCCGTTAAGAGTTCTTGCTCCGACAATATTCCTTGTTGCCATAATGGGCGTTATGAGAGGATTTTATCAGGGCCAGGGAACAATGATTCCAACGGCTGTTTCACAGCTTGTAGAGCAGATTATGAATGCTGTAGTAAGTATCCTTGCAGCATATTTGCTTACAAGTGCATATAAGAATTCCGTGGAGACAGCTGCATATGGAGCAGCCGGTGGAACAATGGGTACTGCATTTGGTGCATTATCAGGACTTATACTTCTCGTAGTAATATATATTCTGTACAGACCTACATTCAGGCGGATGATAAAAAAGGACAAAGTAAGTTCTGTACATTCTGATAAAGATGTATACAAAACAATTATTATAACGATGATTCCTATAATACTTGGACAGACACTATATCAGATTAGTGCGGTTATAGATGATGCCATGTTTTCTAATATTATGGTTGGAAGAAACATATCATCAAATATAAAAGCAGATTTAGGCAATTTCAGTTCAAGCTACAGCCTGTTAATAGGAATTCCGCAGGGTGTTGCATCAGCAATGTCGGCTTCAATGCTTCCTAGCATTGTAGCATCATATACACAGGGGGATAATGCGTCTGTTAAAGATAAGATAGCACAGACAATAAAGACAAATATGTTTATAGCAATACCATCATTTGTCGGACTTGTAACGCTTGGAAAGCCGATTATACAGCTTTTATTTTCGAGATATAACAGCACACAGGGTGCCATGATGCTTAAAATAGGTGCAATTGCTGTAGTGTTTTATACACTTGCAACTGTTACAAGTTCTGCATTACAGGGAATTGACAAAATGAATGTTCCGGTAAAACATTCACTTATCTCACTTGTTGTTCATATTGTGCTTGTCTATTTTATGCTTAGATGGTCAAGACTTGGAATTTATGGTATAGTAATCGGAAATGCATCATTTCCAATATTAATTTTCATATTGAATTTAAAGTCTCTTAAAGAATATATTGATTATGACCTGGAATATATCAGGACATTTCTGATACCGTTATGCTGTTCTGTTATAATGGGAATAGCTGTAAGCCTGACATATAAACTGTTGTATAGTGCATGTCATATTAATATAGTTGCACTTATGTGTGCGTTTGTTGTAGCGGGAGTAACATATTTCGGAACGATATTTTTGCTTAAAAAGAAAGGTAAATATTAATTATGTTATGTGAGAATTGTAATGAAAATGAGGCAACATTTCATTATACTGAAGTTGTAAACGGAATTATGACGCAGCATCATCTTTGCAGCGAGTGTGCAGCAAAAATGGGACTTACAGGTTTTGCCGAGTCACCTTCTGCTGATTTTCCTTTTGCAAGACTTCTTACAGGACTGCTTGCGGCGTCAAACAGAAGTACGCAGGAGCAGGATAATCCTATGATGAATGTGAAATGTCCCAAGTGCGGCATGAAATATCAGGAGTTTATCCGCATAGGTAAATTCGGCTGTGCGGACTGTTATGATGTTTTTGGACCGCTTATAGAAGATAATATAAAAAAATTACATGGAAGCGTTGAACACAAAGGGAAAAAATCAAACAAAACAGCACAGCATGGAAATGACCTGCTTGATGAGATAGCTGTACTCAATGCAAAATTAAAAGAGGCAGTTGAACTGGAAAATTTTGAAGATGCTGCCCATTACCGTGATGAGATAAAAAAGCTGAAAGAAGGTGGCGGTAATGCTTAGATGGTTTGAGACGAACGGAAAAGAAAGTGATGTTGTAATATCAAGCCGTGTCAGGCTGGCAAGGAATGTGAAAAAATATAATTTTTCACTGAAACTTACTGAAAATGATGCTGTAAAGATGATAGATGAACTTAGTGAGGCAATAAACAGTCTTGATATAGTAAAAGATTACAGCAGCTATAATTTCAAAACGCTTGATGAATATCAGAAACAGGCTATGAAGGAAAGGCATGTTATAAGCAATTTTCTTTTAGGACAAAAGCAGGCGGCGGGATTTGTTTCAAAAGATGAAGATATATCAATAATGCTTAATGAAGAAGACCATATCAGAATTCAGGCATATGCTCCGGGAATGGATATGGAGAAGGCGTTTGAACTTGCAGATAAAGTTGATGATGCTATAGATTCAGTGACGGATTATGCTTTTGATGAGAAGTATGGTTATCTTACAACATGTCCGTCAAATGTCGGAACAGGAATGAGAGCTTCATATATGCTTCATCTCCCGGCATTGGCAGGAAATAACAGGATATCCGGACTTGCATCAGAAGTTGGCAGATTTGGGCTTGTATTAAGAAGCGTATATGGTGACGGTTCAAAAAATTATGGGGATATATATAAACTCTCCAACCAGATTACGCTGGGTGTTTCTGAAAAAGAAATAATAGATAACCTCACACATATTGCGAATCAGATTATAAGCCAGGAAAGAACGCTTAGAAAACAATATGTACTTAACAAAAGATTAAGTGCTTCAGATATAGCATATCGTTCATATGGTGTTTTAAGATATGCAAGAAAACTGTCACTTAACGATGCAATGTTATTGCTTTCGCAGATAAGGCTGGGACTCGCACAGGGGCTTATCGGGACTGATATGGAAAATGAATTCTGTGTTTATCAGCTTATGATAGGCGTAATGCCTGCGAATCTTGCATTGATGAATGACAGTGATATGTCACCTGAAGAAATTGAAGAATACAGGGCAAAATTTATAAGAGATAATCTTCCTGTTATACGATGACTGATATATAATAAAATTAAGTTTAATGAAAGGATGTATATATGCAGAGCAGATTTACAAAAAAAGCACAAGAAGCACTAGACCATGCGTCAGAGGCGGCAGTTATGCTCGGACATAGTTATATTGGCTCAGAGCATCTGCTTATAGGCCTTATACAGACAGAAGAATGTCTTGCTTCGGCTGTGCTTGCTGAATATGATGTTATAGATGAAAAAATAATAAATCTTGTATACCAGCTTATAGCACCTGAAGGTGCAGTCGGAGTAAAAGAGCCGACAGGATATACACCGAGAGTACGCCGTATACTTGAAAATTCGGCGAAGGAAGCTATACGATTTAAAGCTGACCTGATTGGAACAGAACATATTCTTATTTCAATAATAAAAGAATCAGAGTGCGTGGCTGCAAGGCTTCTCAATACGATAGGTGTAAATATCAAAAAATTATATGTTGATATCCTTATTGCAATGGGAGAAGATGCTAACAGCTACAAGGAAGATTTTCACAGCAAAACAAAGAAAGGAAAAACTTCTACACAGACACTTGACCAGTACAGCAGGGATTTGACAGAGCTTGCAAGACATGGAAAACTTGACCCTGTAATAGGAAGAGAAGAAGAGATTAACAGAGTTATACAGATTCTTAGCAGACGTACAAAAAATAATCCATGTCTTATTGGTGAACCTGGAGTCGGAAAAACAGCAATAGCGGAAGGGCTTGCAGCAAAAATAATAGAGGGAAATGTTCCTGAAACTATAAAAGACAAGCGTCTTCTTACACTTGATTTGTCAGGAATGGTTGCTGGCTCAAAATACAGAGGCGAATTTGAGGAGAGAATCAAAAAAGTTATCAGTGAAGTGAAAGCTGCCGGAAATATACTTTTGTTCCTTGATGAACTTCATACAATAATAGGTGCAGGCGGTGCAGAAGGTGCTATAGATGCATCAAATATTTTAAAACCGTCGCTTGCGAGAGGTGAAATACAGCTTATAGGTGCAACAACTCTTGAGGAATACAGAAAATATATAGAAAAAGATGCTGCTCTTGAACGCCGTTTCCAGCCTGTAAAAGTAGAAGAACCTACAGAAGAAGAGGCAATTCAGATTCTTATGGGTCTTCGTGGCAAATATGAGGAACATCATAATGTAACTATTGATGATAAAGCAGTTGTAGCTGCTGTAAAACTTTCAAAAAGATATATCAATGACAGGTTTCTTCCAGATAAAGCGATAGACCTTATTGATGAAGCATCTTCAAAGACAAGGCTTAAAGCATATGTCATGCCTGATAACATCAAGAAACTTGAAGAAGAAATTAAGAAACTTGATGAGAAGAAAGAAGAGGCAATTAAAAATGAGGCCTATGAGGAAGCAGGAGAAGTAAAAAAACAGCAGACAAAGAAAAAAGAAAAACTTGCAAAACTTATGCATGACTGGGAAGAAAAAAGAAATGGTGCATGTCTTAATGTCGGAGAAGAAGAAATTGCAGATGTAGTATCTTCATGGACAAAAATACCTGTATCAAAGATTGCAGAGGCAGAATCAGAGCGTCTTATGAAACTCGAAGAGACACTTCACAAACGGGTAATAGGCCAGGATGAAGCAGTAAGTTCAATAGCAAGAGCTATAAGAAGAGGCAGAGTTGGTCTTAAAGACCCTGACAGGCCAATTGGTTCATTCCTTTTCCTCGGACCTACAGGCGTTGGAAAAACTGAACTTTCAAAAGCTCTTGCAGATGCAATGTTTGGAAGCGAGGAAGCACTTATACGAGTTGATATGTCTGAATTTATGGAAAAGCATACAGTCTCAAAGCTTATAGGTTCGCCTCCGGGATATGTAGGATATGATGAGGGCGGCCAGCTTTCCGAAAAAGTACGCAGAAATCCATATTCGGTAGTTTTATTTGATGAGGTTGAGAAAGCTCATCCTGATGTATTTAACGTGCTTTTACAGGTACTTGATGACGGGCATATCACAGACTCAACAGGAAGAGTTGTTGATTTCAAAAATACTGTAATAATAATGACGTCCAATGCCGGTGCCCAAAATATTGTGCAGCCTAAAACACTTGGCTTTGCTTCTGTTACAGATGAAAAAGAACGTCATGAAAATATGAAAACAAAGGTTATGGATGAAGTCAAGAGACTGTTCAAACCCGAATTTATCAACAGAATTGATGAAATCATAGTGTTCCATGCACTTAACAAGGAACAGATTGGAAGTATTGTTGACATTATGATTGCGAAAGTTAATAAGCGTATAATGGAACAGATGAAAATTTCCATTGAGCTTAATGATGAAGCAAAGAAATATATAGTTGACAAAGGATACGATGAAAAGTACGGTGCAAGACCATTGAGAAGAACGATACAGAATGATATAGAAGATGCACTTGCAGAAAAGATTCTTGAAGGAACTGTAAAACAGGGAAACAGGGTACTTGTATCAGTAAAAGATGGAAAATTACATTTTTCACTAAAAAGAGGCATTAATAAATAAAAAATGCTGGCATATTTCGACATGTTATTGTATAATATGCTTATCGTTGATACGTGAATACGGAAACAATTATAATATACATTTAGGAGGACACACAGATGTCAGTAGTTAATGAGTTGATTCGTTCAGAACAGGATGGAACACTTAGTTTTGGTAATTATTTGCTTGATACAAAGTCAAAGTTATCAGATTTTGAACATGGCGGAGACATGTATAAAGTTAAAACTTATAATGAGATTACAAAACTCGAGAAAAATGGTTCATTTGTATACGAATCTGTACCCGGAACAGCAGTTAATAATTTTCAAGCATCTGCTGATGGAGTAAAGTTTGAAGTCGAAGGAAAAGAAGATGCACAGATTACGCTCGAACTTGAGGAGGGTGCATCATATGCTATTTCAATTGATGGCGGGGATGCCGGAACAATGACAACAAATATGGGCGGAAAGCTTGTGCTTTCTGTTGAATTCACAGATAACAAAGGTGTTTCGGTAGAAGTAAAGAGAGCATAGATTTAATAATGCAAAATTTGGATGGAAGCAGTGAATTGCTGCTTCCATATTTAATATAAAAAATATAAAGTAAAAAAATAAATTACCTAGAAAAACAAAGAAGACTGAATTGTTTTATAGCATCATGATTTAGTTTTCTTAGTAAAAAAGGAGTATTTGATGGCAAAATCTAGAACAACAGCATTCTTTTGCAAGGAATGTGGATATGAGTCTGCAAAATGGTCAGGGCAGTGTCCGTCATGCAAAGCGTGGAATACATTTGTTGAAGAGCCGGTGGTAAAAGAAAAAAATGTTAAAGGTATTGTAAATATTAATGCAAAATATCATGAAACAGCAGGGGTAAAAAAGGCTGCCCCTGTTCGCCTGTCATCGGTTACTGCAGCTGATACTGACAGAATAAAAACAGATATATGTGAACTTGACAGGGTTCTTGGCGGAGGAATAGTGGAAGGCTCGCTTGTTCTTGTCGGAGGTGATCCCGGAATAGGAAAATCCACATTACTATTACAGATGTGTTACAATCTTGCAAAAAATGGTAACAGCGTATTATACATTTCGGGAGAAGAGTCACTTGGTCAGATAAAACTTAGAGCACAGAGAGTGGGCGAAGCTTCTGATAATCTTATGGTGCTTTGTGAAACAAGTCTTGACACAATAGAGAATGTCCTTGAGAATGTGAAACCACAGATTGTTGTGATTGATTCAATACAGACAATGTACCGTGAAGAGGTTGGTGCTGCACCGGGCAGCGTCTCACAGGTAAGAGAGACAACAGCTGTTCTTATGCAGCTTGCAAAAGGTCTTAATATTTCAATATTTATTGTTGGACATGTGACAAAAGAAGGCGTTGTAGCAGGACCCAGAATGCTTGAACATATGGTTGATACAGTTTTATACTTTGAGGGCGATAAAAATGCCGCATACAGGATTTTACGAAGCGTAAAGAACAGATTTGGTTCAACTAATGAAATAGGCGTATTTGAAATGCGTCAGGAAGGGCTTGCTGAAGTTGCCAATCCATCTGAATATATGCTTACGGGAAGACCGGAGGAAGCGTCCGGCTCTGTTGTTGTGTGCCTTCTTGAAGGAACTAGACCGATTCTTGTGGAAATACAGGCACTGGTTTGTGATTCTAAATTTGGAATGCCAAGAAGAACAGCTGCGGGGGCTGATTACAACCGTGTGAATCTTCTTATGGCAGTACTTGAAAAAAGGGCAGGGATTCATCTTTCAGGAAGCGATGCATATGTGAATATAGCAGGTGGAATGAAGGTAAATGAACCCGCCATGGATCTGGGGATAGTGATGGCACTTGTCAGCAGTTTCAGGAACCGGCCGATGATGGAAAATACGATTGTTTTCGGCGAAGTAGGACTTGCAGGAGAAGTCCGTGCTGTAAGCCAGCCGCAGATAAGAATAAATGAGGCGGTTAAGCTTGGGTTTGGAAATTGTATACTTCCGCAGGTGTGCTTGAAAAATATTAAGAAAACTGATAAAATAAATCTTATAGGTATTAGCAGTGTTAAAGATGCGGTTAAGCTGATATAAGAACGATATTTAGTTTATGGAAAGACAAAGGAGGGGCTTTTGTGGAAAATCAGAATGACAATACTGAAATGATAAAAAATCTGACAAACATACTTGAAGGATTAGATAATTCACAGGAACAGCTTGAAAAAAATGCATTTGACGTGATTAATTCGTCTGATACTTCACTTAATCTTGTAAAAGAGAGTATAGGCAGTGTCGAAGAAATACTTGAAATGATAGATAATCTCAACAAAATAGTATCCGAGACATCTGGTAGAATTAATGAGTTAAAAGAATTATCCGGCAAAATAGAAGAATTTGCATCAGTTATAAGCAACATTTCCAATAAAACAAACATACTGTCTCTTAATGCATCTATAGAAGCAGCAAGAGCAGGGGAACATGGAAGGGGATTTGCTGTAGTGGCAAGTGAAGTACGTAATCTTGCAGCACAGTCAGCAAAATCATCAAAAGAAATAACTGATACTATAGCACAGGTTCAGACTTCAGTTAGTGAGACAGTTGATGCCATGACAAATGTATATGACAATGCAGTTGCCCAAAAACATAAGGCAGATTCTGTAGGACAGGTGCTTCATAAAGTTGTTGATGCAGCATATGCAGCCAATGAGGTTGCAAGAAATATTGAAAATGAAATTGCATATCAAAGAGAAATAACAGATGAGGCAAGAGGTGCAATTGGTCTTAAATAGTTAATAACATTTAAGATTACATTAAAAATGAATTGAATTTGAATTGTTTAATTAAATATAAATGTATAATTTTGAAAAATTATGTAATTGGCAGTCTGAAATATCTAGTGTTTTTGTTTTGGTATCTAGTGCTTTTACCTTAATAGAGGCACTAGATATTGTAGTCTGACCTGTTAATTACAAAAAAGTCAAAAAAAGTTAAAAAAAATCAAAAAAAGGTGTTGACATATATAACCTCAGGTG
>OHRR01000240.1_pt1 | contig 51579 bp, 45 predicted proteins | sample 1578501 | NCBI WGS metagenome assembly OHRR01 (sample SAMEA3879598, study PRJEB24766) | human gut metagenome | biome: human-associated habitat; feature: feces | place: USA | collected 1985/1987
ATTTAATAAAAACGGCAAAAAATTAAGTATACAACATAAAAAACTTGCAAAAATTAAGCATATTTAATATAATAACACCATAATATTTCGCTGCGGCGTTAAGAAAAGGAGTAAAAGATATTATGGGTTATGTTGATGAAGTCTTAGAAAAAGTATCTAAGAAAAATGCAGATCAGCCAGAATTTTTACAGGCAGTAAATGAGGTTCTTGAGTCATTAAGACCGGTTATCGATGCTAACGAGGAACTTTACAGAAAGAATGCAATTCTTGAAAGAATTACAGAACCTGACAGAGTTCTTATGTTCCGTGTACCTTGGGTAGATGACAAGGGTCAGGTACAGGTAAACAGAGGTTTCAGAGTACAGTTCAATAACTCTATCGGACCTTACAAGGGTGGTTTACGTTTACATCCATCTGTAAACCTTGGTATTATTAAGTTCTTAGGTTTTGAGCAGGTATTTAAGAACTCACTTACAAGCCTTCCTATTGGTGGTGGTAAAGGTGGTTCTGATTTCGATCCTAAGGGTAAGTCAGACAGAGAAATTATGGCATTCTGCCAGAGCTTCATGACAGAACTTTGCAAGTACATCGGTGCTGATGTCGATGTTCCTGCTGGTGATATCGGTACAGGTGCAAGAGAGATTGGTTTCATGTTCGGTCAGTACAAGAGAATCAGAGGTATGTACGAAGGCGTTCTTACAGGTAAGGGTCTTTCATACGGCGGTTCACTTGCCAGAACAGAAGCTACAGGTTATGGTCTCTTATACTTAACAGAAGAACTTATGAAGTGTCATGGTGAATCACTTGAAGGCAAGACAATTGCTGTATCAGGTGCCGGTAACGTTGCTATCTATGCAATTGAAAAAGCTCAGCAGCTTGGTGCTAAGGTTGTTACATGTTCTGATTCAACAGGCTGGATTTATGATGAAGACGGTATTGATGTAGCTCTTCTTAAAGAAGTTAAGGAAGTTAAGAGAGCAAGACTTACAGAGTACGCAGCAGCAAGAAAGTCAGCTCAGTATCATGAGAAGAAGAACGGCGAACATGGCGTATGGACAGTTAAGTGTGATGTAGCTCTTCCATGTGCTACACAGAACGAACTTGATATTGAAGATGCTAAGCAGTTAGTAGCTAACGGTGTTAAGGTTGTTTGTGAGGGTGCTAACATGCCTACAACACTTGAAGCAACAAAGTATTTACAGGATAGCGGAGTATTATTCGTTTGCGGTAAGGCTTCTAATGCCGGTGGTGTTGCAACTTCAGCTCTTGAGATGAGCCAGAACAGCGAGAGACTCAGCTGGACATTTGAAGAAGTTGATGCTAAGTTAAAGACAATCATGGTAAATATCTATCATAACATTGATGATGCAGCTAAGAGATACAACATGGAAGGAAACTATGTAGCAGGTGCTAACATTGCAGGTTTCGAGAAGGTTGTAGATGCTATGCTTGCTCAGGGTGTTTGCTAATTCTTTAATATCTGATTAAGAGGCTGTCAGTATCAGCCAGGATATAAAATTTTAAAATACATAAAAGTCCCGTAGACAAATTCAAATCTGAGATTTGACAAATGTTTATGGGACTTTTATTATAGTTATTGCAATGGGTAAAGAGCTTTTTGATTAGAGAGGAGTGATTGTTGATGCCTAATATATTTGATGGAATACGAAAAATGTCAGACGAAGATGTCAGGCTTGAAATAGCCCTGATTACACAGACTAATCTTCTTAATGCTGCAAAAGAGACCGGTAATAAGCTGGTCAACTCACTTGCAGATGCAGCCAATTCATTTATGCAGGCGTTCGCTTCATCTAAGTCTATAGATTATCAGATAGTGCGTGTTTCAGATATGGTACGAAAAAATATAATACAGCTTCATGCTGATACAAGAAGTGAACTTGAAATACGGCTTAAAGAACTCATTGCACAAAAATGTGGGCTGACAGCACAGGAATCATTGACAGTAAGTGAGGAAAGACTTTCATTTCTGGCAGCAGCTGAAGCGGCAAAATTGTATAATATTACAAAATATGATACTCCTGCTAATAAAATAGAAAATGTCAGCATATACTATAACGAAGCATTTATTGCGGCATTACATCAGTGTCTTGTGCGTCAGGATGCAAAGGATGTTGCAGATACTGATTTGAGAATACAGAAAAGAATAGATGAAATATCTATAGAAGATAAGAGAGAATTACATAAAAGGCTTATGCCTAAAGAATTTTCGGGTAAAGGCATTGGAAGAATACTGAGATTAGAGAAAAAAACGACGTATTTAAAGGATGTCATACAGATACTTGGAGTACAGGTTTTTGATGAGATAGCTGCATATGTTACAGCAAGCGTCAATGTACTTAAAAGTTTCAAAAGAATATCATGTGCACTTATGGCACAGCTTGTATGGAAGGCAAAAAATGCATATGGTACAGGATTTGGCGTCAATGAAAAATCTCTGCCATCATATACTACGGAAGAAAACGGGGCGATGAAGCGAAAACAAATTACGGATTTTCATGCAATGCTAAAAGAGATACAGGCACAGAAGGCTGCAGTTGAAGAGTATGATAAAAAACTGGACAGGCTTTATGAGCTGGTTTCAAAGACAGGTGAAAAACTTCAGAGTGAAAAAGATTTACTTGAAAAAGAACGTGTGCAATTTGATAAACTTGCATCACAAAAAGATGAGTACAATGCAGGGAAACATTCTGAGAGTGACACAAAACTATATTATTCAGAAGTAAATAATACAAACAGACGCATTGGGCAATATGAGCAGTCTGTTTCAAAACTTGAGCAAAAAATGAAAGAACTTGATATATCAACAGGCGAGTGTGAAAATAACAAGGAAAATGCTGCAAAAGAGTCAGAGAGAATGGCAAAAGAGGCAGAATTGCGGGAACATGAACTTTCTGAGATTATAAAAAACAAATGGGGTGCATTTTATTATAAAATGACATTTGAAGATGAAGTATTTGTACAGGCTGTGAGACTTCTTACACTTGACGGAAGAATTGCAGTTGAAAGAATGATGAAAGAATTTCATGATACACCTGACAGTCAGGCATTTGATACACCCTCGTCATCCGGATGCATTATATGTGATACAGTGGCTGATGGTCAGGTAAAGTTATATCACGAAGGAACACATATAACTAAAATAGGAAAATAATAAATGAATATAATTGATGGTAAAAGTTATGAAAAAGCAATTGAATATATTAATTCGTTAAGCCAGTTTGTAGCGGGAACAGGCTGTGAAAGAGCGGAAAAACTTCTTGAAAGGCTCGGCAATCCACAGGATAAGCTCAAAGTAATACATGTTGCGGGAAGCAATGGCAAAGGTTCTGTATGTGCCTATCTTGCAGGTATTTTACAGGAAAACGGCTATAAGACCGGGCTGTTTACATCTCCGCATCTGATAGACGAACGTGAACGCATAAGAATTAATGGAATGATGATAACAAAAGAAGAATTTGCTGAGGCATATGCCAGGGTAAAAGCGGTGGAAGATGAACTTGGAAAAGGAAGCCTTGCATATTTTGATTATTTCTTAGGCATAGCATTTCTTGTTTTCCTGAAACAAAATGTTGATATCTGCGTCATAGAAACGGGACTTGGTGGAAGACTTGATGCGACCAATGCAGTTAAAAATCCTGTTCTTGATATAATAGCAACAATCAGTCTTGAGCATACAGCGATACTTGGCAATACAATAGAAAAGATAGCAGAAGAAAAGTCCGGCATAATAAAAAATAATGTTCCTGTTGTATTTATAAAAGATAAAAAAAGCGTGACAGATATAATAGAAAAAAATGCAGAGGATAATAATTGTGAAGCATATGGTGTGACACAAAAAGATTTTCAAATAATTAAAAACTACGGCTATTGTATTGATTTTTCGCTAAACAATATGTATTATAAGAATGATTGCTTTACAATTACAACCGGTGCCGTATATCAGGTCCAGAATTGTTCACTGGCACTTACGGCAGCTGAAGTGCTTAAAAAAACAGGAGTTGTAAAACTTGAGAGCAATGCAGTCCATAAGGCTGTCAAAAAAGTACAATGGCATGGCCGTATGGAACAGATAGCAGATAACATATATGTTGATGGAGCACACAATCCTGAAGGCATAGAAGCACTTATTTGTTCAGTAAGCCCGATTACCTGCGGCAGAAAGACGATACTGCTCTTTTCTGTTGTCAATGATAAAGATTATGACAGAATGATAAAGAGCATATGTGACAGTAATATGTTTGATTATTTTGTTATCGCAGGGATACAGGGAAAAAGGTGCCTGGATGACAGCTGTATAAGTGACACATTTAAGAAATATACGGACAAGCCTGTGATTGACAAAATAAATATAAAAGATGCATATGAGAGTGCAGCTGCACTGCGGCGTGATATTGATGGCGTGCTTTTTTGCACAGGTTCATTATATCTTGTCGGTGAGATAATGAGTATTATTAAATAATGGAGGAACAATATGATAGATTTTGATGAAGAAATTAAAAAATTCAAGCCAAGCCTTGAAGTAGAAGACGCAGAAGATGCGATTTATAATAATGATGTTCCTGATATAACAGATCTTATTAATAAAATTGTTGAGGATTTATCAGACAAGTAGGAGAAAAATAATGAGATGCTTTAAATGTAATGAAGTTCTTACAAAAGAAAGCCACTGCCCGAACTGCGGCATTGACGTTTCTATGTATAAGAAAGCTGTTATGGCTTCAAATGCATATTATAATCTTGGACTTTCAAAAGCAAAAGTAAGAGATTTGTCCGGTGCAGTAGAAAGCCTGAAGATGAGTATAACAATAAATAAAAAAAATATAGATGCAAGAAATCTTTTAGGACTTGTATATTGTGAGATGGGCGATGTTGTTGAAGCATTAAGCGAATGGGTTATAAGTAAAAATATCCAGCCTGATAATAACTGTGCAGAAGATTATATAACTGACATCCAGTCAAACCAGAATAAATTTGAGCTTGTTACTTCAACAATTAAGAAGTATAATCTGTCTCTCAGATATGCCAAAGAAGGTAATACCGATATGGCACAGATTCAGCTCAAAAAGGTGGTTTCACAGAATCCAAGACTTTTAAAGGCACAGCAGCTTCTTGCTCTTATTTATATAAAAGAAAAGGAATACAGCAAAGCCAGAAAATGTCTTGCTTCTGTATTGAGAGTTGATAGAAATAATACACTTGCACAGCTTTATATGCAGGCTATTGATGAAGAATTATCATCTAAAAAGAAAGAATCACAGTCATCATTGAAGAAGAGAAATAAAGATGATGATAGAAAGCCGTTAAGCGGTAATGATGTAATCCTTCCGCGTTCATCATATAAAGAGCCGAGCAATGGTGCCATAACGATTATAAATATACTTGTTGGTGTTGCAATAGGAGCAGCATTGATATGGTTTCTTATCATACCGTCAAGATACAGGGGGCTTACATCGGAATATAATAAGAGCCTTCAGGAATACAGCGAACAGCTCTCATCTGGCAATGTAGAGCTTAATTCGCTTCAAAACCAGCTCGATTCTGTAAAGAAAGAAAAAGAATCATTAGAGACACGTCTGTCACAGGTAAGCGGTGCAGACGGCAATAATAAGCTGTTGACTGCTGTTATAAAAGCAGCTAACTTATACATTTCAAATGATTCAACAGGTGCGGCAGAGGCTATTGCTGATGTTGATGTAAGTTCACTCCCTGTTGAAGAAGCAAAGACACTTTATAATACAATATCAGGTGCTACAATGATGAATGCGGCAAATGATTTGTATAACAGAGGAATGACGGCATATAACAAGGCTGACTACACAACGGCAGCAGATTTGCTTGTGAGAGCTTATAAGTGTGACAAGACAAAAGCCGATGCAGTTTTTTATGCGGCAAAGAGTTATGTTGCACTTAATCAGCCGGATAATGCTAAAAAATACTATCAAATTATAGCAGATGAATTCAAGAGCAGCGGATATGTAACAGAAGCACAGGCTTATGTACAGTCACACTGATGTTGAAAAATATACGTAAAAGAGAAGACCTGACAGGAATGAAAGCCTGTCAGGTTTTTTGTTACGGAAAAATATAGTTATAATCAAATGGAGGTTGACAGGAATGCAGGAAGAACATGTTGCTGTTGCAGACGGAGAAAATGAAGTAAGGCACACAGATTATATTTACATGGTGTCGGATAAAATGCTTGTTATAAGCATGATAGCGGAACTTGACCATCATCTTGCGGATGAAATGAGAGAAGTGATTGATGATGTCATTGATGTAAGAGGCGTAGAAGATATAATATTTGATTTCAGCAGAATAAATTTTATGGATAGTGCCGGAATAGGTCTTATAATGGGACGGTACAGAAAAATCCATGAAAAAGGCCGGATATATGTTGCCGGTGCAGGGGAAGGAATATCAAGAATACTCCTTATTTCAGGACTTCATAAGCTTGTAGTTGTAAGCAGTGATGTAAATGATGCGGCGAAGAAAATATTAGAAAGTAAAAGGGGAAATTGAAATGAATAAAAATAGTAACAGCTTTGAAATTATATTTGATTCAAAATCCGAAAATGAAAGTTTTGCAAGAGTTGTTGTTGCGGCATTTTGTACAAGATTAGATCCGACATTAGAAGAAATCTCTGATATAAAAACTGCTGTATCGGAAGCGGTAACAAACTGTATAGTCCATGGATATGAGGGAAGAGAAGGCAAAATAAGCCTGAAATGTGAGCTTAATGATAATGAACTGACAATAGAAGTACATGATGACGGAGTTGGAATAGATGACATAGAAAGAGCAATGGAGCCAATGTATACATCAAAGCCACAGCTTGAGCGTTCAGGAATGGGATTTTCATTTATGGAGGCATTTATGGATGAGTTACATGTCAAATCAGGAAAGCACAGCGGTACAACCGTGATGATGAAGAAAAAGATAGGAGTAAATAATTAGTGGATTGGGTGTGGTTATATGAATCATACTAAGGAACTGATAGAAATGGCACATGGAGGAGATAAAGCAGCCAGAGAGAAACTGATTGTTGAAAATATGGGACTGATATGGAGCATAGTAAAGCGATTCGCGGGACGTGGCTATGAACAGGAAGATTTATTCCAGATAGGCAGCATTGGACTTATAAAAGCTGTTGATAAGTTTGACACATCATTTGATGTACAGTTTTCGACATATGCTGTACCAATGATTTCGGGAGAAATCAAGCGTTTTTTAAGAGATGACGGAATGATAAAAGTAAGCCGTTCGATGAAAGAGACCGCATACAAAGCTTATATTGCGAGGGAGAAAATGGAGGAAAAACTTAAAAGAGAGCCAACACTTACCGAGATAGCGGCAGAAATCGGAGTTACATCAGAGGAACTTGCACAGGCATTTGATGCATCGGCACAGATAGAGTCACTCCACAAAGTGATTTATCAGGGGGATGGAAGTGATATTTCACTTATGGACAAGCTTCCGTGTGAAGACGACCCATGTGAAGATATGATGAACCGCATGGTGCTGGAAGAGATGCTCTCAAAGCTTGATAAAAAAGAACGTCAGCTTATTTATATGCGTTATTATCAGGATAAAACGCAGACGGAAATAGCTGGAATTCTTGGCGTTTCGCAGGTTCAGGTATCAAGGCTTGAGAAAAAAATACTAAAAAAAATGAAATCCGGTGAATAAATGTCCTGTTGGAAAGCCATGCTAAAAACGAGGAGATGATGTCAAAATGAGTGAAACGGTATATATAAAAACAGACAAAAACATCGAAGTTTCAAAACGCATGGTATTAATTGGTGATGTAGCTGATGTATATTGCAACGATAAAAAGCTGGAAAATGATATAAAACATATATGCCTTATTATACTCGATGAAGTTGGCGTGAATAAAATAAAGAAAAAGAGAGTATGTCTTTCATTTATGGATATTGTAAAAGCTGTTGCAAAAAAATATCCTGATGCCGATGTGAATAATCTTGGTGAAAATGATTTTATTGTGGATTACATTTTGGAAAAGAAACATTCAAAGTTTCTGCAGGGATTATTAATAGCATTTGTGGCTGCATTTACATTTGTCGGGAGCATGTACGCAATTATGGCATACAACAATGATGTAAGTACCAATGAAATATTTGAGAAAGTGTATGAGATATTTGGAGCAGACAATGCACAACAGGTAAAACTGCTGGAAATAATGTATGCTGTCGGTCTTGCACTTGGAATTATAATTTTCTATAACCATTTTGCCGGGGTGAGGCTGTCAGGGGAACCTACACCTATAGAAGTTGAAATGGATAAATATGAAAAAGATGTTGATGATACGCTTATTGACAGAAAATCCAAAACAGAACAGAAAGGAAAGAAAGCATGACAGTATTTCTGGCTTTTTTTGGACTGGCAGCAGGTGCGGTTACAGCAGCAGGATATTTTGCACTTATAACAAGCGTTGGAATGATAAACAGGGCAGCAGCATCAACAGGAACAACAAAAAGCATATTTTTTTATGAAGAATGTCTGCTATTTGGAGTTGTAACAGGAAACTGCCTGTCAATGTTTAATATCAGTATAGATATTGGCACAGCAGGTATTGTGATGTATGGAGTATTTTCAGGAATGTTTATAGGACTGCTTGTTGTAAGCCTTGCGGAGACACTGAAAGCACTGCCTATATTTATAAGGCGTGTAAGAATCGGTTCCGGGCTTGGCATCATAATTCTTATGATTGGTCTTGGAAAAGCAGCAGGTCATATAATTTATTATTTTTTCCTTTATTAATCCGGTATACCATTAATCTAACCTATGTAGGAGGCGGCAGAATGATTCGTGATGTAGAAAAAAGAAATAAAAATTATAACGCATATGTTGAGCAGGTAACGCCAAAGGCCAGCTGTCTTAAAAATTGTATTAAAGCATTTATTACAGGTGGTGCAATATGCCTTTTTGGCCAGATTCTTATAGAACTATTTAAAAATGCAGGGATGGCAAAAGATGAGGCGTCACTTTGGACGACGATTTGCCTTGTCCTTGCAAGTAATATCCTTACAGGTCTTAATATTTATCCTCTGATAACAACATGGGGCGGTGCGGGAAGTCTCGTTCCGATAACAGGATTTGCAAACAGTGTTGCAGCACCTGCGATAGAATATAAGGCTGAGGGAGAAGTATTTGGAATCGGATGCAAAATATTTACGATAGCCGGACCGGTTATTCTTTATGGAATATTTTCATCATGGATAGCCGGGCTATTATATCTGCTTGCAAAATTATGGATGTAGGAGGTGATAGTGTGCAAAAAGGAAGTCAGAGCTTTAAGTTTGATATACCTGTATACATTGAACAAACCGCATCGGTAGTGGGCGAAAAAGAGAGTGAAGGTCCGCTTGGCAGAATGTTTGATGTTGTGATAAAAGATCCAATGTCAGGAAAAGATAACTGGGAGCAGGCAGAAAGTGCCTTGCAGGAGGCTGTAGTAGACAAGCTTCTTATGAAAACATCATACAAAAAAGAACAGATAAGATATATATTATCGGGAGATTTGTTAGGACAGCTTATAGCGACGTCTTTTGGAATAAGTAAATATGAAATTCCGCATTTCGGAATATATGGTGCATGTTCGACATTTGGAGAAGCGTTATCACTTGGGGCACTTATAATCTCTGCGGGTGCGGCCGACAGACTCATATGTATGGCATCAAGCCATTTCGCAAGTGCGGAAAAACAGTTCCGTTTTCCTCTTGAATATGGAAATCAGCGTCCTAAGGCTTCCACCTGGACTGTCACGGGAAGCGGAGCGGCAGTTATTACAAACGAGAGGCAGCCTGTGGCCATTACAGGTATTACAACGGGAAAAATAATAGATTATGGTGTCAAAGATTCAATGAATATGGGTGCCTGCATGGCACCGGCAGCTGCAGACCTTATTGTGGCAAATTTTAAGGATTTTGATACGGATGAAAAATATTATGACAGAATCATAACCGGAGATTTAGGAACGGTAGGAAGAGAAATACTTATAAATCTTGTAAAAGAAAAAGGTTATGATATTTCACAGATTCATATGGACTGCGGAATTGAAATATTTGACCCGCAAAAACAGGGAACACATGCGGGCGGAAGTGGATGCGGCTGCAGTGCGGTGGTGTTTAGCTCATATATAATTGACAATGTAAGAGATGGAAAATGGAAAAGAATTTTATTTATTCCGACAGGGGCATTACTGTCAACAGTAAGTTATAATGAAGGGCAGAGTGTTCCCGGAATTGCACACGGAGTGATTGTTGAACATGTATAAAAATAATATACAGTGTGTGGAAATTATTAAATGTGTATAGGGAGGCAGAATGGTATTTGTAAAAGCATTTGTCATAGGCGGTCTTATATGTGCCGCAGTACAGATTCTTATGGAAAAAACCAAGCTGATGCCGGGCAGGATAATGGTTCTTCTTGTATGCTCCGGCGTAGTTCTGGGGGCTGTCGGTTTATATGAACCGATTCTTGAATTTGCGGGAGCTGGGGCATCAGTGCCACTTCTTGGATTTGGTAATGTTTTATGGAAAGGAATTAAACAGGCGGTTGACGAATCTGGTTTTCTTGGGCTTTTCAAAGGCGGGTTTACCGCATGTGCCGTAGGTGTATCATCGGCATTGATATTCGGATATATTTCGTCATGGATATTTAAACCTCATATGAAGAAAAAATAAGCGGATGGGAAGTGATTTCCCATCCGCTTTCTGTTATCGTCTCGTTGTACCTGACGTATTGCTATTGCTGGATGTTGTAGGTTTTGTAGAAGACGGAGCAGTTGTACTATGTGTGGTTCCTGAAGAATTGCCTGAGCTTGTGCTTCCTGATGATGAACCGCCGTGTGCAGTACATACCTTTGAAAGCTGTTCCTCGGTAATTGCATATTCCTGATCCCATGTAGTATAAGTTGTCTCATCTTCATTTGAAGGATTCTTAACAATCGCAGCTTTTTTAATCATAATCTTAGTAGTCTTGTGAGGACAGTTTGCAGATGCGATTTTGCCTGTGTCATCACAGATAGTTACTTTAATATGAACATCACATGTATCGGTCGGATTATTATCCTTAGAGAAATATTCTGTCACAAGCTGTGAACCTCTTGGATCCTGGTCGCATAAGCCTGCTACAGGAAGCTTTCCTGACTGTGAGCATACCTCTGTTTCTACTATATCATCCGGTTTTTCAAAAGAACCGGTAGGAAGATTATCGTGAATTTCCTGCATTATTGTACGCCACATTTTTCTGTGGTCAATATATCCTGAAAGTTCCTTTGAGTTATCATCATATCCGAGCCATATAGCAGCTGTATAATAAGGTGTATAACCGCAGAACCATTTATCTGTTACATTCTGTGTAGTACCTGTTTTTCCGGCTGTAGGCTGATTGCTTAAAGCAGCAGCTTCTGCAGTACCGGCAGCAGTAACTGATTCAAGTGCGTTAGTTAAAAGCCATGAAGTTGATTTCTTCAAAACAGTATGTGTAAGAGGCTGTGTATTGTCAAGGATAACATTGCCGTCTTTATCTTTGACCTGTGTATAATAAACAGGCTGCGTATAAGTTCCCTGATTTGCGATAGCTGCGTATGCAGCACACATTTCAATATTGTGTACACCATATGTCAGACCGCCGAGTGCGAGTGAAGGGACAACATCATGGTTGCCGTTGACAGCTTCCTTAGGTGAAATAAGTGTTGAAAAACCGAATTTCAGAAGGTAGTTAAAACCAACCTGAGGAGTAATCTGAGCAAGTACCTTGACAGCAGGTACGTTTTCGGAGAGTTTTAAAGCTGTTCTTACAGACATAAGACCTCTGTATTCACCCACAAAATAATTCTTTACAAGCTTTGAATTTTCACCCGGATAATAGTAAGGTGCATCATCAATAGCTGTTGCAAGAGTAATAGCACCTGTATCAAGCGCAGGACCATAATCAGCGAGAGGTTTTATTGATGAACCCGGCTGACGCATAGTATCAACGGCTCTGTTAAGAGTACGGTTGCCGCTTTTTTCACCACGTCCTCCAACGATTACCTTAACCTGGCCTGTATGCTGGTCCATAATTGTAAATGACATCTGAGGCTGTACTATATAAGAAACGCTCTCAGAAACAACTTCTCCTCCATTTGCAAGTATAGAATTTTTGTATTCATCAATATAAGTCTGTGCATCATCTTTGTCTTTAAAGATGAGAGTGAAATTACTCTGACCTTTGTCTTTTTTGTAATAATCCAAAAGACCATAATGAGAATAGTAATTGACATTGCCTTTTGTATCTTTTACAGCAAGCGAATATGAAATAGAAAGCTCAGTATTGTCAGGATAATAGCCAGGGTCGTTAATAACGTTATCAGCTATCTGCTGCATTGACATATTCTGTGTAGAATAGACCTGAAGACCATTCTTGTAAATCATGTTGGTTGCCTGTGTCTCAGTATATCCTTTCTGCTCCATAAGATCCTTTATAAGCTGGTCAATAAGAGCATCAACAAAGTAAGAATATGTTGAACTTGCAACTTCAATCTTTCTGTCCTGGATTCTTGCATACACATCATCAGAAACTGCCTCGTCATATTCTGCCTGTGAGATATATCCCTGGTTACGCATATTATTAAGAACCTTTAACTGGCGCTTCTGGTTTTCGGCAGGGTACTTAACAGGATTGAGTGAAGACGGACTCTGTGTTATTGAAGCAATTACGGCACATTCGCTTAAAGAAAGCTCTGATACATCTTTGCCAAAATAACCCTGTGCAGCAGTCTGAACGCCGTAATAACCATTTCCTAAGTTGATTGTATTAAGATAGTTACCTATTATAGTCTGCTTGTCCATGACAGTTTCAAGCTTTACGGCGAGATACTGTTCCTGGATTTTTCTCTTGATTTTTTCAACGGTACTTTCATTATATGCTTTGAAAACATTATTTTTAAGAAGCTGCTGTGTGATTGTACTTGCACCTTCTGACATGCGTCCTGTAGAAAGAAAAACCGTTCCGGCACGAAAGATACCTTTGATATCAATACCGTTATGTTCATAGAAACGCTCATCTTCAATTGCAATAAAAGCATGCTGCAATGTGATAGGAATATCTTCAACGTCCACATATATACGGTTGGAACCGCTTGTTGATAATGTCTGTATTTCATTACCACCATCGTCATAAATTTTTGTTGCATAACCCTCAGGTGACACATCAATTGTTGATACGTCAGGTGCACTGGCAATAATGCCTTCTGCAGCCCCTAATGCCAGGCAGGAGCCTGCAACTATAACAGCAATGACAGCTATGAACAAAAGCTTTACGACAGTAACGCCCAGCTTTGTGCCGAGACGCGAACCGGAAGAATTCAGTCGTTTTTTCTTTTGTATTATGCCTTGTTTGCCAAAATTCATATTTACCTCCAATTTCTACACAAAAAAGTGTTGTTTGGATTCATTATACCATATAATTATAAAATGTCTCAAGTAAAATGATTTATCACGAATTATTAATAGTTTGACAAAAGAAATAAGTACAGGCATAATCTGAATAGAAAATACTGCATCTTGCAAAAGGAGAGCAATTTTGAAAAGAGTACATAAAGACGGAAGTGCACAGATAACAGAAAAAAAATCCCGGTTTATTGGTGACGTATATAATATAGAAAATGAAGAAGATGCATTATATTATATAAATGAAACCAAAAAGAAGTATTGGGATGCAAGGCATCACTGCTACGCATATATAATAGGAAATAATAACGAAATAAAAAGATTCAGTGATGATGGAGAACCTTCAGGAACAGCAGGAAAACCAATACTCGATGTACTTGATAAAAGTGGTATAGCAAACTGCCTTATAATTGTGACAAGATACTTTGGCGGAACACTTCTGGGAACAGGCGGCCTGATAAGGGCATATTCAGAAGCAGCCAAATCGGGAATAGAAGCATCAGGCATCATGGAAGTTAAAAAAGGCATACAGGCACAGATAGATGCTGACTATAACAGTTTCGGAAAAATACAGTACATGTGTATGGAAAGAAATATAATAATAACAGACACCGAGTATGGTGAAAATGTCCATATAAATATGATTATAGAAGAGTCTGAGTATGCACATTTTCAGAAAGCTGTGGCGGACGCATTTGCCGGACGCCTTGAAATTGTTAAAAATGACAATGTGATTTTTGGTATTTATGACGGAATGGTGCAAATATTGACAAGCAATAATTAATATTGGGTTAACAATGGTAATAAAGCACAAAACAGAAATTAAATTAATAAAATTTGGGCACTTTGTTGTAAAATTGATGTAAAAAAATCATAAAAGAGAGTTATGATAGTGCAAAATTTACATAAAAAATACAATGACGACTGGTTAAAAAACATTACATGAAGTATATTTTGGGCAATTTGTACATAAAAAATTAAAAAATATGAAAAAAATATGAACGTGGAAAGCCGCATGAATGCTGGATTTTCACAAAATATACAAAAAAAATACAATAATTGTTCAAAATCCTCTTGTTAAAATAGTACAAAAATGCTATTATACTTTTGTCAAAAAAATTGACCGTGGGGCTTGCCCCATAAAACCAATAAGGAGGGTTTATAGGTTTATGAAAAAAACAGTTAAAAAACTTACTGCTGTAGGTCTTACTCTTACATCAGTAATGAGCCTTGTTGCATGTGGTAACAACAACAATGGTGGTTCAAACAACAACACTTCTTCAAACAAAGAAGTAACAAAACCAGACAAATTTACAGTTATGGTTGACTCTACAGTCGTTACAGAAGCTAACGGTGGACAGGCATTCTACAAATATCTTGGCGAATTAACAGGCCTTGAAATCGAATGGGTACGTCCTGACCACAGTAACTACTATGATGCAGTTTCTAATGCATTCAACAGTGATAGCATTCCTGATGTAGTTCTTCTTTCATCTGATTACTATGCTCTTTATGCAGCTAACGGTTTCCTTTGGAACATGACAGATGCTTGGAACTCTTCAGAGACAAAGAAATCAGGCAGACTTATCGATACAGCTGAGAACGTTCTTTCAGCATTACTTGTTAATGGCGAAGACGGAACAAAGGCTATGTATGGTTTCTCTCCATACCGTGGTAATGGTTGCTGTACATACATCAAGAAAGCTTGGCTTGATGATGCTGGCATTGATGTATCAAAGGTTGACGGCGTTACTATGGATTTCAACACATACTATGGTATCTTAAAGCAGTTAGCTGCTAAGAAAGGTCATTATGTAATTTCAGCTCCTGACTTCATTTCAACAGAAGCTCCTTACACAAACTACCTTCCAGAATTCTATCAGCAGGCTAGCTACACATTCTACAAAGATTCTTCAGGAAAGTATGTAGATGGTTTCTCAGAAAAAGCTATGCAGGATGCTCTTCAGAGAATTCAGAATGCTGTTAAAGATGGCGTAATTGATAAGGCTACACTCGGCCAGAAGACAACAGATGCTCGTAACAAGTTCTTTTCAACAGATGCTTCTTCAGAATCTGGTGTATTCTCATATTGGGCTGGTACATGGGCTAACACATTAATGACAAACCTTAAGTCTAAGGGTCTTCCTACAGATCTTATTGCTATCAATCCTATCAAGGAACTTGGTACATACGTAGAAAGAATTGCACCAGCTTGGTGTATCACAACAAGTGCTAAGAATCCAGAAGGTATCTTCAAGTACTTCATCGACACAATGCTTGATGGTGGCGACATCCAGACAGCTTGGGAGTACGGTGCTAAGGGTACTCATTGGAATGACAAGGCTGAGAAAGTAACACTTGCTGATGGCAAGGGTACATTTGAGTACAAAGAAGGCGAGTTCCACTTCCTTCCATCTCCAGAGAAACCATCAACATTAATGTCTAAGAACCACATTGATCCAATCCTTGCTCTTGCTAAGTTCAAGACATCTGATCCTGGTGAAGCTAAGATGACTGAAGCAGCTAAGAAAAATGGTGAATTCTTCGCTAAGAACTCTACAGTTGCTACTCCACTTCCTATGACAGAGACACTTGGTGAAAACAGCACAGATATCAATACAACAAGAAATAAGGTTATTTCAGAAGTTGCACTTGGTAACATGACTGTTGAAGAAGGTATGAAGCTCTACAAGGATAGAGTTGGTACAGCAGTAGAAGCTGTTCTTAAGTCATTAAATGAGACAAAGAAGTCTAAATAATTTAAGATAATATTTTAAAAGATATTATATAGGTAATTTAATTACCAACCTTTAAGAATCCACTTCCGGGTGGCATTGGTTCATCCGGAAGGTCGGATTCTGATTTTTAGCTTATTAATCATACAGATGTAGGCTTAGAATTAAACAAAAATATTAGGAAAGAAGGTATGAAGATGCAATGTAAGTCTTGTAACACAGAATTACCAAAGCATGCAAAAGTGTGCCCGAGATGTGGTGCATTAGTAGGTAAGAAATCAGGCAACCTCAAGGTAATTGCTATAATAGGTTTAGTAATTGCTTTTATAGGCGGGCTTTTGCCTTTCGTTCAGAATTCAAGTGATATTTCTGATGCCTACAGTTTTATGAATATTGATGCCCCTGTTATGTGGTATCTGTTCATGATTGCTATTATAGCTGCTATTATTCTTCTTGTTTTAAAGAAGGATATGTTCTCAATTATACCGACAGCAATTTCAGCAGTTATATTTGTTATCTCTTTAGTTGCAGTTAACTTCAGATGTTACTACGGAAGAAATAAATATGATATTTATTCTCTTACTAATCTTTTATCATCTGGTAATGGTTCAGATGACGCTAAATACGTTTTAGGTTTAGGTGTCTACGTATTGATTGTAGGTTATATTCTTGCAATCGCTGGCTGCTTCATTGATATTATGAAGTATTTCAAGAAAGATCTTGGCGTTGATTCAAGATATCTTTCTAACTCAATTAACAAGAGTGTATGGAAGACAATGTATTATTACCGTGGCTTCTATATCATGTTCTTACCAGTATTAATCATGATTATTCTCTTTAATTACTGGCCAATGGCTGGATGCCGTTATGCATTCACAAAATATGTTATTGCAGGACCTTACTATGTAGGTCTCAAGCATTTCGTTCAGATGTTCACTAATGACCTTTATTTCTGGACAGCATTTAGAAACACATTAATTCTTTCGATTATTAAGTTGATTTTAAATACAGGTGCAGCTGTTATTATCTCACTTCTTTTAAATGAGATTGTTTCACTCGGATTTAAGAAGACAGTACAGACAATCGTTTATCTGCCTCACTTCATGTCATGGGTTGTAGTTGCATCAGTTTTCAAGATGATTCTTGATCCTAACGTAACAGGTGTTGTAAACAGCCTTTTACTTAAAGCTAATATGATTAATGAACCAATCTATTTCCTTGGTGACTCTAAGTATTGGAGAGGAACATTCTATGTAATGAATGTTTGGAAAGATACAGGTTGGGGAACAATCCTTTTCCTTGCTACATTGTCAGGTATCAGCCCTGATTTATATGAAGCAGCCCAGATTGATGGTGCTAACCGTTGGAAGAGACTTATCTATATTACACTTCCTGCATTAGCAAACACAATCATTACAGTATTCATTCTTAACCTTGCTAAGGTTATGAACCTTTTTGAATCTGTTTTCGTTACTATGAACAATGCCGTATTGGATGTTGCCGAAGTATTACAGACATATGTATACCGTAAGACATTCTCAAGTGGTAACTCAGATTATGGTTATACTACTGCGGTAGGTTTATTTAAATCGTTTGTCGGAATGATTCTCGTACTTAGCTGTAACTACGCTAGTAAGAAAGTCCGCGGACGTGGTATTGTATAAGGAGGGATAGATAATGAGTGATAATTCAGTTGTAGTTACAAAGAAAAAGAAAAAATTCAAAATCTTCCCACTTGTAAATGGTTTGATTTTTATTTTGATTTCATTAGCAATCATGTTACCTATCTGGAAGGTAATCATCGATTCATTTGATGCAAGATCTGCTTATGGTTTTAAGTGGGTTCCAACAATGTTTACATGGGGTGGTTATAGAGCTATCGTTACCCGAGTTGCTTTATATAGACCATTCGGTATCTCATGTATCGTTACAATCGCTGGTACATTCCTCGGTTTGTTACTTGTAACATTAGGTGGTTATGTATTAATTCAGTGGGAAATGCCAGGAAGAAACTTCTTCGCATATATGTTACTTTTCACAATGATTTTCGATGGTGGTATGATTCCTAAGTACCTCGTTATGAAGCAGTTACATTTGCTTAATACACTCTGGTCAGTTATTTTACCATTGTCAATCAACGTATATAACCTGGTACTTATGAGGAACTTCTTTGAAGGTATTCCTGAGGCTCTGTTTGAGGCCGCCAAGATTGATGGCTGCTCTCCAATGGGTATCTTCTTTAAGATTGTACTTCCTCTTTCAAAGGCAGCTCTTGCTTCAATCGGTTTGATGTTTGCCGTACAGTTCTGGAACGATTATACTAACTTCAAGATTTACATCAACAAGGATAAGTTATTCAACTTCCAGATTAAACTTCGTAACATGGTTATGGATAGTGATATTCCTAATGATGACTCTGTTGACCCTAATACAATTTCTAGTGCTTCGGTTATTGTTGCGATTTTACCATTCGCAGTTATTTACCCATTCTGCCAGAAATACTTCGTACAGGGTGTTAATATCGGTGCCGTTAAGGAGTAATTACCGGTTTATTTAAGAATTTTTCAAGGCGAATCTGTTTATGCAGGTTCGCCTTTTTTTCTGTAAAAGAGTATATAAATTAATATTAATATGTAGAAAATACTGTATTTATGCTGTATACTTAAAAAATGAGTTAAATTACATATAAAGGAGGCGGATTATGGGTACAATCAAAGATGCCATTTATCTTGAGAATATAAGTGAAGTAAAACGTATTCTTGAAGAAGAACCTAATCTTATTGATGAAAAAGATGAGAATGGTGTGCTTATGGCACTGCTTGCGGCGAAGACCGGAAATCTTGCACTTGTAAGATACATAGTTGAGTATTCGAGAGCAAGTATGGATATTACAGACAATGAACATAAGAATATGCTTCATTATGCGGCACTTTCAGGAAGCGTTGAGGTCTGCCGTTATCTTGTAGAAAGAGTTGGATTGTCACCGCTTACAGGTGATAATAATCTTGTAACGCCAATAGACATAGCGGTAAATAATAAGTTCTTTGACCTGCAGAATTATTTTGAAGAAGAAATAGGAGCAAAGTATAAAGATTTATACCGCAATCCGATAAGAACAGGATTTTATCCTGACCCATCGATAGTGAGAGTAGAAGATACATATTATATGGTTAATTCTTCATTTATCTATTTTCCGTGTATACCGGTATCAGAATCAAAAGATTTGGTACACTGGAGAATAATAGGATATGCTATTACTAATCCGGAATGGGCTGCACTTGATAATCTTGAAGGTGGAAGAGGATACTGGGCACCGGATATTTCGTATCATAATGGCAGGTTTTATATAACAGCGACATATCGTCTTAATGATGACGGAACTGTATACAGAAAACAGATAGTTGTGAGCTCAGATAAGCCTGAAGGTCCATACAGCAAGCCTGCGATAATAGATGAAGACGGAATAGACCCATCAATCTTTACAGATGATGATGGAAAAAGATATATGCTTTTAAACAGAGGTGCAAGAATACTGCCTTTAAGTGATGATGCGACACGCCAGATTGGAGAAGCACATCTTCTTTATTATGGTGATAATAAAAGAGCACCTGAAGGACCGCATCTTTTAAAGAAAGACGGATATTATTATCTGTTTGAAGCAGAGGGTGGAACAGGACCGGGACATAGAATTACTGTTTCAAGAAGCCGCGAACTGATGGGCAGATACAAGCCATGCCCATATAACCCTATAATGCGTCAGAATGATGAAAATGCAATAATTCAAAGGTGCGGACATGGTAAGCCTGTATGCACGCAGAACGGACAGTGGTATATGGTCTATCTGTGTGGAAGAAAAATAGGTGACGGTTACAGCCTGCTTGGAAGAGAGACGGCAATTGACCCGATTGAGTGGACTGCGGACGGATGGCCGGTTGTCAACTCACTTAACGGACCTTCGACATTGCAGATAAAACCGGATTTACCGGAGTGTATATGGGAATCCAGTCTTGATGATGATTTTGACAATGACTGGTTAAGTTCAGATTGGATGTTTCCAAGAGCACCGGAGTTTGATGGAATAGTTCTTGAGAATTCATATGTCAAAGTTAAAGGAAGCCGTTATGACCTCAATTCAATGCATGCAAAAAATATTCTGTTAAGAAGACAGCAGAACTTCAGGTTTGAGGCGGTATGTAAGTTAAGAATGCCTCAGATTTATCCGGGACAGGATGTTGGAATGACATGCTATTATGACGAAAATACATTTTTGAAATTTGGTATATTTGCAACAAAAGAAGAAAATCCAAGACTGCTTGTAAAAGTCGCAGAATATATAGACGGATATAAAGAAGGTAAATCTGTGGAGCTGGATTTCAGTAAAGAATATGTGTATCTGAAAACAGAGACAAATTATCTTACAAGAACATTTTCATACAGCTATGACGGATTAAATTATACTACTGTTGATGTGCTTGATAACGTATATTATCTCTGCGATGAAGGGTTAAAGAAAGGCAAGCGTTTTACAGGTGCAATGATTGGAATGTACGCATATGCCGGTTCATTTGGACAGGAATACACAGATGATGCAGGAAATCACGGAAGCGATGTAATATATGGCGAATTTGATTTCTTTAATTATAAAACATTATAAAGGAGACAGGACATGACAATAGAAAGAAATGAAAAATTAGAAGACAGCCTGCTTGAAAAAATGTCATCAGTTGATTTGAAAAAAACTGATAACTGGAATAAGGCAATGATTTTAAACAGTGCTGCAAAAGTTTATTTTGCCACAAAAAACGAGAAGTTTGGAGAGTTTCTTGTAAAAGGCATTGATAAATGCTGTGACTGCGGTATCGAAGAAGGATTTGCAGGAAATGATAATGATTTGACTAATCTGTTGCTGGCCAATGTATTATATGCAGCAAAAGATTACACAGGAAAAGATGAATATGAAAAGGCTGCAATAAAGATGGCAGCACAGCTTAATTCACAGAAGAGAAGTGAAAAAGGATATTTTACGGATGTTGACGGAAAAGCATGTCTTTGCCAGACATATGCAAGTCAGGTATTCTATATGAATTATGAGACAAGAGATGATGGAAAAGAACATTATAATGACATAATTGCACAGTATAATGTAATTCATGAAGATTTGTATAAAAATACATCCAGCAAAGCATTCAAGGACAGCGATGCACTTGAAGCATTATGTTATTACAGTGCAGCACTTATTGATACAATGGAAGTTATGGATCAGGCACTCTATGAGATATATAGACAGCTTATGGATTATTATAAAGAGACAGTAAAAGATGTTCTTGCAACAGGTATTTCCGGTGCAGAAAAAAATCCTGCAAAAGCTCCATATGAACTTGTATTTGCATATGCATTGCTCAAAGGCTGTCGTATGAAAGCGGTTCTGACAGAAAAATATGAAGATGCAGCACTTGCAATATATGAAAAATATAGTGATGTGTCAGAAAAAGATGCAGCTGAGTTTGCATTGTGCTACAGCGAGGCAGTAAGAAACAGAGATTATCAGGATTATGGACGTAATAACGGAGGCAGATTATGGAGTTAAAATTAGTTACAAATACAGCAAGAAGTGCTGTTTTAGAGCTTACTGAATCAGGAAAATTTTATACAGAATCGCAGTATGATATATATGTCAATGACGAAAAATATATGGAAAGTAATAAGGTTATAACATCACTTTTTGATTTAAAACCTGACACAGATTACAATGTGTATGTTGTATACAATGGTCAGAAAACAAACGAGGTAAATATTCATACAAAATATGAATTTGTAACATTAAATGTACGCGATTTTGGTGCACTGGGCGATGGTGTGCATGATGATACAAATGCAATCCAGTGTGCAATTATGGCATGCCCTAAGGATTCAAGAGTCCTTGTTCCGGAAGGTGAATATAAGGTTTCAAGTGTATTTTTAAAAAGCGATTTAACACTTGAACTTGCAAAAGGAGCGGTATTATCTGCATTTACAGAAAGAGACAAATTCCCGATACTTCCGGGTGTTATTGAATCATATGATGAGAAAGAAGAATATAATCTTGGTTCATGGGAAGGAAATCCGCTTGACTGTTTTTCGGCAATTCTTTGCGGAATTAATGCAGAAAATGTAGTTATTACAGGTGAAGGTACAATTGATGGCAATACGACATTTGAAAACTGGTGGAATAACTGCAAAATAAGAAATACAGCATGGAGACCGAGATTGTTTTTCATCAACCATTGCAATAATGTAATGATGCACGGAATAACAGTACAGAATTCTCCATCATGGACAATACATCCATATTTCAGCAACCACCTCAAATTCATAGATGTAAAGATTAAGAATCCTGCCAATTCACATAACACAGACGGACTTGATCCTGAGAGCTGTCAGGATGTACTTGTACTCGGTACATATATCTCAGTTGGTGATGACTGTATTGCTATAAAATCAGGAAAGATATATCAGGCACGCAAATACGAGATTCCGACATCAGACATGACTGTAAGACAGTGTTGCATGAGAGACGGACACGGTGCCGTAACAGTCGGAAGTGAGATTGCTGCCGGTGTAAAGAATGTTCATATTACGGACTGCCTGTTTATGAATACAGACAGAGGTCTCCGTGTAAAGACAAGACGAGGCAGAGGCAGATTATCAGTTCTTGATGATATTTCATTTGAAAATATTGATATGGATAATGTAATGACGCCATTTGTTGTAAATAGTTTTTATTTCTGTGATCCTGACGGAAAGACTAATTATGTTGGTTCAAAAGAGCCGCTTCCTGTCGATGACAGAACACCGTCAATCAAGCGTCTTACATTCAGGAATATAAAAGCGTCAAACTGCCATGTAGCAGGAGCTTATATTTATGGTTTACCTGAAAGCAAGATTGAAAAGCTTACATTTGAAAATATTGATTTTACATATGCTAAGGATGCAAAACCGGGTGTCGCTGCGATGATGCTTGGATGTGATGAGGCAGTAAAACAGGGGCTTATAATAAATAATGCCAAAGAACTTATACTTAAAAATGTAAATATTACAGGATGTGAAGGTGAACCTGTAGTAACTGGAAATGTTGACAAAATTATAAAATAAGTGGTGAAAAAAATGAATTTACATGCACCTAAAGGAATTGATGTTGATAACTGGTTTATCGAATGTTACAAAAAACATAAAAAGCATCCGCTTATAATACTCATACGGCTTTATAAAGGCAACTATCACAAATTTGCTGCGGCAGTGTTTTTCTTTTTCATAAAGCACTGCCCTGTATGGGTGCTGCCTATTGTAACAGCCAATATAATTAACGATGTGACAACGCACAGTCCCGATACATACCAGAACACTATATTCTATTCAATAATAATGATAGGACTTATAATACTTAATGTACCAACCAATTATATGTATACAAGGTACAAGTCACTTGCGACGCGTTACGCTGAGACGGGACTTAGAAAAGCACTTGTAAGAAAACTCCAGCAGCTTTCAATTTCATATCACAAAGAGACACAGTCAGGACGACTGCAGTCGAAGATAATGCGTGATGTTGAAGCGGTTGAGATGCTTTCCACACAGCTTTTAATCAGCACGCTCAATATTGCACTCAATATATCGGTGGCATTGGCGGTTACAATTTCAAAAAGTCTTGTTGTATTTTTGTTCTTCCTTGTAACAACACCGCTTGCGGCACTTACAATGGTATTTTTCAGGAATATAATGAGAAAGCGTAATTATGAGTTCAGGCATGAAATGGAAGAGACATCCGCCCAGGTAATGGAAATGGTTGAACTTATTCCGGTTACGAGGGCACATGCACTTGAAGAAAAAGAGATACAAAGAATGAGCAACCAGCTGTTTACGGTTGCTGAAAAAGGTTACAAACTTGATGTTATCCAATCGCTGTTTGGTTCTGTAGGCTGGGCAATATTCCAGATATTCCAGGTATTATGTCTTGCATTTACAGGAATTCTTGCATTAAAAGGAAACATACTTGCCGGTGATATAACGCTTTACCAGAGTTATTTTGCAACAATAGTAAATCAGGTATCTGCATTTATAACACTCATACCGACAATAGCGAAGGGCGTTGAGTCAGTAAATTCTATTGGTGAAGTCCTTCTTGCTGATGATATTGAACATAACGAAGGAAAGAAGAAGCTTGGCGGTGTAAAGGGCGAATTTGATTTCAAAAATGTATGCTTCAGATACAATAATTCAGAGGCACACGTTCTTAACAATTTTAACCTTCATGTTACACCGGGAGAGACAATAGCACTCGTAGGTGAATCGGGTTCCGGAAAATCGACAATACTTAATCTTGCGATAGGATTTAACATTGCAGACAGCGGACAGGTACTCCTTGACGGCAATGATATGAAAGATATAGATTTAAGAACATATCGTAAGTACCTTGCAGTTGTGCCTCAGACGTCCATATTGTTCTCAGGAACGCTCAGAGACAACATAACGTATGGAGTTGACAATGTTGATGAAAAAGCCCTGAATGAGGCTGTTAAGGCGGCAAATCTTACTGATCTGGTTGAGAGCCTGCCTGACGGACTTGATACGGAAGTCGGGGAACACGGCGGTAAATTGTCAGGTGGACAGAGACAGCGTGTTTCAATAGCAAGGGCACTTATAAGAAATCCAAGAGTAATTGTCCTTGATGAGGCGACGTCGGCACTTGACAGTATATCAGAAAAGCTTATACAGGAAGCACTCAACAATCTTACAAAAGACAGGACGACATTTATAGTTGCACACAGACTCTCAACAATAAAAGATGCAGATAAAATAGCAGTAATAAGTGAGGGACACTGTGTTGAATACGGAACATTTGATGAACTTATGGAATTAAAAGGTGAGTTCTACAGAATGAAAAAAATCCAGAGTTAATAAATTCAGAAAAAAATGGCTGTGCAATATCTGCACAGCCATTAATATTATAAAAGATAAATTAAGCTTCTTTCTTTTCCCAGATTCTAAGAGTTGAGATAAGCTTCTCCTTTGTATCAGCATCAAGCTTCTGGACAATCTGCATAATCTCATTGTCAAGAGCTGTATTCTGATAGCTCTTATCAACGCTGCCTGCAAGGTAATCAAGAGATACACCTGTAAGTTCAGCATAATATGATAACATTCTTAATGTCATAAGGTTTCTTCCATTTTCAACATTGCTGATGTATCCAGGAGTAACATCGAGTGCCTTTGCAACATCTTCCTGTGTTAATCCGTGAGAAATTCTTAACTTTTTAACTTTTGCTCCTAAATCGCTTTCCATTATCTTATAACCTCCAGTAATGCGTATTTTCACCAGACAAAATCACGGTGGATTTTATCAACGGAATGTTTTTTATTTATTTGCATTATACAATAAAAACATTGCCTTGAAAAGTGGTATTTTAAAAATTTTTTTATTTTTTATTTGCTCTGTATCTTAATGTTGAATCAAGAATCTTTTTACGGATTCTTAAATGATTAGGTGTAACTTCGAGAAGTTCATCTGTATCAATATAATCAAGAGCCTGCTCAAGACTTAAAATCTTAGGCGGAACGAGTCTTAATGCTTCATCGGCACTTGAAGAACGTGTGTTAGTAAGGTGCTTTGTCTTACATACGTTTACCTCAATATCCTCTGTACGTGGGTTTTCGCCGACAATCATACCGGCATAAACCTTCTCACCCGGTCCGATGAAAAGAGTACCGCGGTCCTGTGCGTTGAAAAGACCGTAAGTTACAGCTTCACCATCTTCATATGCAATAAGGGAACCGGTCTTTCTGTATGAAATATCACCCTTATATGGTTCATATCCTTCAAATGAAGTATTGATGATACCATTACCTTTAGTATCTGTAAGGAATTCGCCACGGTAACCGATAAGTCCTCTTGAAGGGATAGAGAACTGTAATCTTGTATAACCACCATTGATAGGTGTCATTCCAAGAAGTTCACCCTTTCTCTGGCTGAGCTTCTGGATTACAGAACCTGAGAATTCGTCAGGAACATCAATATAAGCAAGTTCCATTGGCTCAAGCTTTCTGCCACGCTCATCAGTATGATATAAAACTTCTGCTTTACTTACAGCAAATTCATATCCTTCACGTCTCATATTTTCAATAAGAACAGAAAGATGAAGTTCGCCTCGTCCTGAAACCTTGAATGAATTTTCAGAACCCGGATTATCCTCAACACGAAGGCTGACATCAGTATTTAATTCCCTGAAAAGTCTGTCACGGATATGTCTTGATGTTACAAACTTGCCTTCCTTGCCGGCAAGAGGGCTGTCATTAACCATAAAGTCCATAGAGAGAGTAGGCTCTGAAATCTTCTGGAACGGAATGGCAACAGGATTGTCAACTGAACAGAGTGTATCACCGATATGGATATCTGCGATACCTGATACAGCTACGATATCACCAAATGATGCCTCGTTTACCTCAACTTTGTTAAGTCCGTTGAAAGTATAGAGCTTTGTTACACGTACTCTCTTCTTAACAGAAGGGTCATGATGGTTTACAATCATAACTTCCTGATTAACCTTGAGGCTGCCGTTATCAATCTTACCTACACCGATACGGCCGACGAATTCGTTGTAATCAATAGTAGATATAAGCATCTGTGTGTCAGCATCAGGGTCACCTTCAGGTGCCGGAATGTTATTAACGATACATTCAAATAATGGCTGCATGTCTTTTCTTTCATCATTAAGGTCTGCCATAGCATAACCTGATTTTGCTGATGCAAAGATAAATGGGCAGTCGAGCTGGTCTTCATTGGCATCAAGGTCAATGAAAAGTTCAAGTATTTCGTCGATAACTTCATTAGGTCTTGCTTCAGGACGGTCAATCTTGTTGATACAAACAATAACTGACAGGTCAAGGTCAAGAGCCTTCTGGAGTACGAACTTAGTCTGAGGCATTACACCCTCAAAAGCATCAACAACAAGAACAACACCATTTACCATCTTGAGAACTCGCTCAACTTCTCCGCCGAAATCGGCATGGCCCGGTGTATCAATGATATTGATTTTTGTGTCTTTATAAGTGATGGCTGTATTTTTTGAAAGAATAGTGATACCACGTTCCCTTTCAATATCATTAGAGTCCATCACACGTTCTGCAACTTCCTGATTCTCACGGAAAGTACCGCTCTGCTTTAAAAGTTCGTCAACCAGTGTTGTCTTACCGTGGTCAACGTGAGCGATAATAGCAATGTTACGTATGTCTTCACGCTTTGTCTTCATAATTATAGTCCTTTCTTAGTTCTGCAATATCTCCGTATATAAGGATTCCCAAATAAAAAGAGAATATAGCGGGTAAGATATAATTAGCAACTTTTATATTCTATCACAATATTACCAAATTACAATAGTGAACATATAAAAGTGATTGTATATTTATAGGAACAATTTTATTAAATTATATTGTGAAAATATGAAAAAATCATAAAATGTGTTCTGAACGTGAAAATGGACATAAAAAATTCATATTTTTTTGTAATAATCTGAATCACTGATACATATACATTTTAAGAACACAAAATTAAAGCACAATACCGGGGATGTATCCGGAAAAGAAGGGAGAAATACATTATGCTTGATAAGGTGATTGAAAACAACAGGGTTAGTATTATTGGAGAGGTGGTCTCAGAGTTCCAATTCAGCCATGAGGTATTTGGAGAGGGCTTTTACCTTGTGAATGTATCGGTTGACAGACTTAGTGATATGGTTGATATCATACCGCTTATGATTTCTGAAAGGCTTATTGATGTGACAAAAGATTACAGAGGCATGAAGATTGAAGTATCAGGACAGTTCCGTTCTTATAACAGACATGAGGGACTTAAAAACAAACTGATACTATCAATATTTGTAAGAGAACTTCAGTTTGTAGAAGATGATGACATGCCGCAGGAACAGTCAAAATCAAATCAGATATATCTTGACGGATATGTATGCAAGCCGCCGATTTACAGGAAAACTCCGCTCGGAAGAGAAATAGCCGATATATTAATCGCAGTCAATCGTCCGTATGGCAAATCAGATTACATACCATGTATCGCATGGGGACGAAATGCGAGATTCGCATCAACAATAGAAGTTGGGGGCCATCTTCAGGTTCAGGGAAGAGTCCAGAGCCGTGAATACACGAAAAAAATCAACGAGGAAGAGACAGAGAAGCGAGTTGCTTATGAAGTGTCTGTAAGTAAGATTGATTTTGTTGAAGACGAAGAATAGAATAAATTCATAAAGATTATTTAATGCCATAAGTTGACATCAAAAGTGTTAAGTGATATAGTCAACATAAGTCAGATAATTTAAGTAGAGGTCGCATTGTTTATCAGTATTCCTATGGATGCCGCGGCAGGCAGTTGAAGCAGGGAAGAAAGGAAACGATGCCGAAGTAAAATGTCGGCCGCAGATGTTTTGCTGGGCGTAAAGTCAATAGCTTTGCGACTGTCATCAGCAGATGGAGAGCTACGTACAGATTATAATCTATATGATAATCAAAAGCTGGTCCATTGCGTGACCGGCTTTTTTGTTCTGAATTATGTTTTGAAAAGCTGTATTACAGCAGAAAGAAGGAAAAGATGGCAATATTTACAGGTGCAGGCGTTGCGATAGTAACACCTATGAAAGAAAACGGTGAGGTAAATTATGATAAAATGGGAGAACTCCTTGATTATCAGATAAATAATTCAACTGATGCCATTGTTGTATGCGGAACAACAGGTGAAGCTTCAACACTCACACATGAGGAGCACATAGAGACAATCCGATTTACTGCTGATTATGTTAAAAAGAGAGTTCCTGTTATTGCAGGTACAGGTTCAAACTGTACAGAAACAGCAATATACCTTTCACAGGAAGCACAGAAAGCAGGAGTAGATGCGTGTCTTGTTGTTACACCTTACTATAACAAAGCAACACAGAAAGGTCTTATAGAGCATTACACAGCAGTAGCAAAGTCAATCGACCTTCCGATTATAATGTATAATGTTCCGGGAAGAACAGGCTGTAATATCCAGCCGGAGACAGCAGTAAAGCTTGCAAAGGAAGTAGATAATATCGTTGCAATCAAGGCTGCAACAGGCAATCTTGCACAGGAGACAAAGACAATGGCACTTGCAGAAGGATGCCTTGATATGTATTCAGGCGAGGACGGACTTATCGTTCCGCTTATGTCAATTGGTGCAAAGGGTGTAATTTCAGTATTGTCAAATATTGCACCAAAGCAGACACATGATATATGTGCAAAGTTCCTTGCAGGTGATGTTGCAGGAAGTGCAAAGATGCAGTTTGAGGTACTTGAACTTGTGGATGCTCTGTTCTGTGAAGTTAATCCAATTCCTGTAAAGCATGCACTTAACCTTATGGGAATGGAAACAGGACCACTTAGAATGCCTCTTTGCCCAATGGAAGAAGCAAATCTTGAAAGACTTAAAAAAGCAATGAAAAATTATGGCATTCTTGCATAAACAGCAAATAAAATGCAGCAGTTATAATTAAAATATAATATAAACCGCAGAAAATAAGGAGCAGACAGATGACCAGAGTAATAATGCATGGCTGTAACGGCCATATGGGCAGAGTTATAACAGACCTTGTAAGTAAAGATGATGATATAGAAATAGTAGCAGGAATTGACCCGTTTGATGACGGACATAACACATATCCTGTATTTGCGTCAATTAAAGACTGCGATGTAAAGGCAGACGCAGTCATTGATTTTGCATCTGCTAAAGCAGAAGATGCACTTCTTGACTATTGTGTGGAAAAACAGATTCCTGTTGTTGTATGTACTACAGGTCTTTCAAAGGAACAGCTTGACAAAGTAAGAGAGAGTGCATGTAAAGTTGCTGTATTAAAATCAGCTAACATGTCACTTGGTATCAATACACTTTTCAAACTTTTACAGGATGCCGCAAAGGTATTTATACCATCAGGTTATGACGTAGAGATAGTTGAAAGACACCACAACCAGAAACTTGATGCACCGAGCGGTACAGCACTTGCACTCGCAGATGCAATCAAAGAGGTTGCCGGAGACGAATACTATTATAAATATGACAGAAGCCAGGAACATAAAAAGCGTGACCCTAAAGAAATCGGAATCAGTGCAGTCCGTGGCGGAACAATCGTAGGTGTTCATGATGTAATATTTGCCGGTGAGGATGAAGTTATAGAATTCAATCACACAGCATATTCAAAATCAGTATTTGCCAAAGGTGCGATAGAAGCTGCCAAGTTTCTTGCAGGAAAGCCGGCAGGAATGTATGATATGACAGACGTAATTGCGTCAAAATAGGCAATCTGGATATTAGCTAAAAGTATTAAGCCGGGTTTTTGTATAACGCACAGTAATGAAGCTGTTCAGTTATATTAAATCCGGCTTTTTTGTATAACTTCACGGCTGGGGCATTTTTGCTGCTGACCTGTAAAACAAGCGGATTTTTATTGTTTTCAAAATAATCATTTAAAAGATTGGCAATAAAAAAAGTTCCAACCCCTTTATTACGCATATCTTCATCAACATATACATCATATATGCAGGTCTGTTTTTCGCCATAGTCAATGGAACAAACCGCACATGGCTCGGCCGCATCATCATTCATGTATAAAAGATAATCAGTATTATCATCTGAAAAAAACGATTCATATTCATGCAATCCCTCAGGAACAGCACATTTTAAACGTGTATAATCATTAAAATCCAGTTCCATAAGATATTCACTGTAATAATATTTTATATTGTCGTGTTTTTTAATGAGTGATTCATAAAATGAAGGTGCTTCAAAGTACAAAAAACTGTCGCTGTTTTTGGCAAAAAACTTGTCGGCGGCGGTTCTGACAAGACGGCTGAATATTCCATGATGTCTGTAAGAATCTGCAACAAAGCCGGTCAGTTCATTTCCGCGGATTGCACAAAAGCCGATAAGACAGCCATTGTCAAAGGTACAAGATGTAATACATGTATCATCAATGTCATAAGGTGCATCAAATCCGTTTTTATCTATAAAATCATTTATAATCTGTGTCATATTACCAATTCCCCTGCTTTTATGTTGAAAATTTGAATAAATGTATTGTAGCAAAATAAAAAGTAAGGTACAATATACAAGATAAATTGATTATTATGAAGATTATTATAAATAAAGGGGTAAAGCAAATATGAGCAAAGTTGCAATACTTACAGACAGCAATAGTGGCATAACACAGGCACAATCTAAAGAAATGGGAGTTACGGTAATTCCTATGCCGTTTTTTATTGATGGTGAGCAATATTTTGAAGATATCAATCTTACACAGGAAGAGTTTTACAAAAAACTGCAGGAAGATGCTGATATTTCAACATCGCAGCCTTCAGTCGGGGAACTTCAGGAATATTTTGACAAGCTTTTGAAAGATTATGATGAGATAGTATTCATACCGATGTCAAGCGGGCTTTCAGGAACATGCCAGACAGCTACAATGCTTGCTGATGAGTATGACAGAAAGGTTCATGTAGTCAATAACCAGAGAATATCAGTTACGCAGAGACAGTCAGTAATTGATGCACTTAATCTTGCAAAAAAGGGATACAGTGCTCTTGAGATAAAAGAGATTCTTGAAAGAGAAAAGATGGAATCAAGCATATATATAACACTTGACACATTAAAATATCTTAAAAAAGGCGGAAGAATTACGCCAGCCGCTGCAGCAATAGGAACTGTTTTAAGACTTAATCCTGTATTACAGATACAGGGAGAAAAGCTTGATGCTTATGCAAAAGCAAGAGGAAAGGCATCAGCTAAGAAGATTATGTTAAAAGCAATGGCAGATGATATGGAAAAAAGATTTGCTGACAGCTTCAAAAAAGGAAGAGTACATATGGAGGCTGCATATGCAGGCAACCGTGAAGAGGCAGAAGAATGGGCAGAGATTGTTAAGGAAGAATACCCACAGCTTGATTTTCATATGGATCCGCTGTCTTTAAGTGTTGCATGCCATATTGGATATGGAGCACTGGCAATAGCTTGTTCGGTATATCTTCCTGAGGATAAATAGATAAATAAAAGATATGGAGTGTGGCATAATTGAAAAGAAGTGAAATATCAGACGAATACAAATGGAGTGTCAAAGATTTGTATAGCAGTGATGAACTGTGGAATAATGATTATGAAAAAGCATTGAAAAGCACACAGGAAAAGAGCAGCTTTGAAGGATGTGTGATGGACAGTGCCGATACACTTGCGGATGCACTTTCAGAATCTGAAAAAGACGATTATATAACTGAGAGACTGTATGTATATGCATTTATGAGGTATTATGAAGATACATCTGATGGCACTTATCAGCAGATGTCCGGCAAAGCACAGATGCTCGCAGTAAAGATGAGTGAAAAATATTCGTTTCTTGTGCCGGAGATAATGGCAGCTGATGATGACAAAGTCGCACGATTTCTTGACAGTGACAAGATAAAGCCATACAGGCATCTTCTTTGCGATATGCTTGCTAAAAAAGAGCATACATGTTCACAAAAAGAGGAAAAGCTGCTTGCAATGGCATCACAGATGGCTGACAGTCCTTCTGATATTTTTTCAAAATTTAATAATGCAGATGTAAAGTTTGGAAAAGTACATGATGAGCATGGCGATGAGAAGGAGCTTACAAGTGCAGGGTTTTCTGTATTTATGGAAAGCAGGGACAGAAATGTAAGAAAAGAAGCTTTTTATGCACTTTACAGACAGTATAAGTCATATATTAATACGTTGGCAGCGTCATACTATGGCAACGTGAAGCAGGCAGTATTTTTTGCAAATGCAAGAAATTATGAGTCTACACTTCAGATGTATCTGTCAGGTTCATTTATACCGGAGAGTGTGTATACCAATCTTATAGATACAGTCAATAATAATCTTGATAAAATGCATGATTATGTATCATTAAGAAAAAAGACACTTGGTGTCGATGAGCTTCATTTTTATGATATATACGCACCGCTCACATCTGATTATACGGTAAAAGTTTCATATGAAAATGCAAAAGAGACTGTTCTTGATGCACTTAAAATACTCGGTGATGATTATGTTTTACAGGTAAAAAAAGGATATGAGAGCGGATGGGTAGATGTATACGAAAATGACGGCAAGAGAAGCGGTGCATTTTCGTGGGGAGCATATGGAACACATCCTTATATATTCCTCAATTATACAGAGACACTCAATGACATATTTACACTTATCCATGAGACAGGACATGCAATGCATACGTATTATTCAAATGAGACACAGCCATATACTTATGCAGGATATAAGATATTTGTTGCGGAAGTTGCATCGACATGCAATGAGGTAATACTTATAGATTATCTCTTGAAACACAGCCGGTCGGATGAGGAGAAAAAGTATCTTTACGGACATTATCTTGAACAGTTTAAAGGTACACTTTTTAGACAGACAATGTTTGCAGAGTTTGAGATGATTACACACCGCATGGCACAGGATGGAGAAGTTCTCAATGCAGAATCGCTCTGTGGCATATATAAAAAACTTAATGAAAAATATTTCGGCAAAGATATGGTTATAGATGAAGAGATTGCATATGAGTGGGCCAGAATACCTCATTTTTATACGCCATTTTATGTATATCAGTATGCAACAGGATTTTCGGCAGCAGTTGCCATAGCTACAAAGATTATAAATGGTGATAAAGAAGTTCTTCATGGTTACAGGGAATTTCTTAAAGGAGGAAGCAGCATGCATCCGATTGAGCTTCTTTCACTTTGTAAAATTGACATGTCAAAGCCGGATGTTATACAGGATGCATTGAATGTATTTGGCAGCCTGATTGAAGATTTTAAAAAAATATAAAAAAATTCAAAAATTCTATTGACAAGTTAAGTAAAAGCATGTAGAATAACACTTGCGTTCGTCATTAGAGAAAAGAACGCAAGTGAATATATGCGCGAGTGGCTCAGTGGTGGAGCACCTCCTTGCCAAGGAGGGGGTCGCGGGTTCGATCCCCGTCTCGCGCTCTTGTTTTAAGAAGTCAGTTGAATGCTGGCTTCTTTTTTGTTTTAATACGGGCAACATGCCAAAGTATGTGATTGCATGGAAATTTGGCAGATGCCCGCATAACAGGGAGGAGGGACATATGGCTAATATTGAGGACTATCTTTTATGGCGTGGTGATTTGACTTTTGAGCAGGATGAATTCAATCTTGTTGATAACCTGATTCTTGCAGAGCTTGCATATGTTGATTTTAAAGACATAATTCCGGCTGCTGGCAGCGGTGAAAAAATAACACTTAAACAGGCTTGTGATGATTTTTTTGAACTGCATGATGAAGAAGAATTAAAACTTGTGAAATCATTTATATGGTATGCTCCGTTTTTTATGAAAAAAATGGCACATACAAAAAGATTTGCAGATATGCTGCTTGGCAATTATGCACTTCACAATAATGAGGAAAAACAGGTACAGTTCGGTGCATTTACGGCAGAACCCGGAGACGGCTCGATATATGTTTCGTTTATGGGGACAGATGATTCGCTTGTTGGATGGAAAGAAGATTTTAACATGAGTTTCATCCGGCCTATACCGTCACAGCTTGAAGCAGCGGAATATGTCAATGAGACGATAAAGTATTCAAGACGTAAAATAAGACTCGGAGGTCATTCAAAAGGTGGAAATCTTGCGATATATGCAGCAGTGAAAGCAAAGCCGTCACTGAAAAGAAGAATTGTAGCTGTATACAATAATGACGGACCGGGTTTTGACCGTGAAATGATAGAGAGTGAAGAATACAGGCAGATGTTACCAAAGATTAAGACAATAGTACCTGAACATTCTGTGGTTGGCATGCTTTTGGAACATGAAGAGAAGTATATGATAGTAAAAAGTTCCCAGACAGGAATAATGCAGCATGATGCAATGTCGTGGCAGGTATGTGGTAACAGATTTGAGACAGTAAAGAGTGTGGACAGGACGAGCAGAATGCTTAATGAAGCGTTGAGTAACTGGATTAATGGGCTTTCACGTACGCAGAGAAGTGAATTTGTAGAGACACTTTTTGCAATTATAACGTCGAGCGGTGCAGTTAATCTGTCCGATTTGTCGGCAGACAGGTTCAATTTTGCAGGTTCAGCATTAAAGATGTATAGCTCGCTTGACAGAGAAACAAAGATTATGCTTAGAAGAATGTTAAAATCATTGACAGGAGAGTTTGACAAAGCGAGGAAGATGATTAATAATAAATCCAAATAATTAATGAGAAAAATTTTCAATAATTTATTCTCAAATAAAAATTAATGATTTGGAGAAAAAGCATGACATTAGATGAACTTCAGGTTGGCAAGGACGCAGTTATACAGAGCGTTGGCGGAGAAGGAGCATTACGACGCCATTTTCTTGATATGGGGCTTATACCGGGAACGGAAGTCACTCTTATGAAGGTTGCACCTATGGGTGACCCTGTCGAGTTAAAAATAAGAGGATATGAGCTTACGTTAAGAAAAGCTGATGCAGCAAGAATTGAGATACAGGATATACATGACAGTGATTATGTTGAGAGACAGCATAAGCATGAGAAGGATATTCCACATCCGCAGGTAGGCGAGATGGGAATATATCATGTAAGAAAGTCGGGCGATGAACTAAAAGAGGGAGAGCCTCTTACATTCGGGCTTATCGGCAACCAGAATTGCGGAAAAACGACACTTTTCAACCAGCTTACAGGTTCCAACCAGCACGTAGGCAATTTCCCGGGTGTTACAGTTGACAGAAAAGATGGAACGATAAGAAATCATCCGGAGGCTTCTGTTACAGATTTACCGGGTATTTATTCGCTTTCACCTTATACGAGTGAAGAGATTGTTACAAGAGATTTTCTTTTGAAAAATCATCCTCGTGGAATTATCAACATTGTTGATGCAACTAATATAGAGAGAAACCTTTATCTGACAATGCAGCTTATAGAGATGGATATTCCTATGGTGCTTGCACTTAATATGATGGATGAAGTAAGGGAAAATGGTGGAACAATAAGAATTAATGAACTTGAAAATACGCTTGGGATTCCGGTTGTACCGATTTCAGCAGCAAAAAATGAGGGTATAAACGAGCTTATAGAGCATGCTGTACATGTTGCAAGATATGATGAATGTCCCGGAAGGCTTGATTTTTGTGATGCTAATGCAGAAAATGGTCTTGCAGCTGTACATCGTGGAATACATGCAGTGGTACATCTTATAGAAGACCATGCTGCAAAGGCAAAAATTCCTGTAAGATTCGCAGCCACAAAGCTTATGGAAGGCGATAAGCTGATAATGACCCAGCTCGCACTTGATGAAAATGAAAAAGAACTTCTGGAGCATATCATTTCAGAGATGGAAAATGAGTGTGGCAAAGACCGTGAGGCGGCACTTGCTGATATGCGTTTTAACTTTATAGAGAAAGTCTGCTCAAGTACAGTTGTAAAGCCTGTGGAGAGCAAGGCACATGCAAGAAGTGTAAAAATTGACCGTTTTCTTACAGGAAAGTATACTGCACTTCCGGCTTTTGCAGGAATTATGGCACTTGTTTTCTGGCTTACATTCGGTGTTATAGGTGCCGGACTTTCGGATCTGCTAAGCATGGCAATCGACTGGTTCACAGGCGTATGTGATGCCGGACTTACAGCATTTGGAATCAATCCGGTAGTACATTCACTTGTGATTGATGGTATATTTGCAGGTGTGGGAAGTGTTCTGTCATTCCTGCCTGTAATAGTTGTGTTGTTCTTCTTTTTGTCAATTCTTGAAGACAGCGGATATATGGCGAGAATCGCATTCGTTATGGACAAGCTGCTTAGAAAAATAGGCCTCTCAGGCAGAAGTTTTGTTCCTATGCTTATAGGCTTCGGCTGTTCGGTTCCTGCGATAATGTCAACAAGAACACTTGCATCAGAACGTGACAGAAAGATGACCATTCTTCTCACACCGTTTATGAGCTGTTCGGCAAAGCTTCCGATATATGCATTGTTTACATACGCATTTTTTCCAAAATATAAAGTGCTTGTTATGATTGGATTGTATTTTACGGGAATAATTACAGGTATCCTGTATGCACTTATTTTGAAAAAAACAGCATTTAAAGGTGAGCCGGTTCCTTTTGTAATGGAACTTCCAAATTACAGGCTTCCCAGCCCTAAAAGTGTAATGCAGCTTATATGGGAAAAAGCAAAAGATTTTATAACAAAAGCATTTACAATAATATTCCTTGCAACTATTGTTATATGGTTCTTACAGACATTTGATGTAAGGCTTAATGTTGTGACAGATTCAAAAGACAGCCTTCTTGCACTTATTGGCGGATTAATTGCACCTGTTTTCGCACCGCTCGGATTTAATGACTGGAGAATTTCTACAGCACTTATTACGGGATTTACAGCTAAAGAGAGCGTTGTCAGCACTCTTACAGTGCTTCTTGGAGGAGACACAGCACTTCTTGGAACAATGTTTTCAACAAAGACAGCACTTGTATTTCTTGTGTTTACATTGCTCTACACACCATGTGTTGCAGCTATTGCTTCAGTAAGAAGAGAGATGGGCACAAAAAAAGCAGCGTTTATGGTTGCGGCAATTCAATGTTTAATTGCATGGAGTGTTGCATTTTTAGTGCATTTAGTGTTAAAGTTAATATAAATAATTTTACTGCATGATAAAGATTTAATAAATGTCTGAAAAGGAGAAATGATGGCTGGTATGTCAAATATAATAAGTGGTGCAATCCTTCTTGTAATCGTTATAGGAATCTATGTTGCAGTCACTTATATGAGAAATAAAAAAATTGGCGGTAACGGCGGATGTGATGGCAATTGCTCAGCCTGTACCATGCATCATGGCAATGAATGTGATGACAAAAAAGCGGGAGAATAGATTGTATGCTTAATATTTACAGGACTGATGAGCGTGTTTTAAATAAACTTACTGATTTTCGTGACGGCGTATGGGTCCAGATGGTTGACCCGACGAGTAACGAATTGTCAAGAGTAGCAGAGCAATATGAAATAGAACTTGATGATCTTGCGACTGCAATGGATGATGAAGAAAGTTCACGTATCAGTCTTGAAGATGGTTACACTTTGATTCTTGTTGATATTCCTTCTCCGGAAGTAAGACATGAGAAAAAGATGTATACAACAATCCCGCTTGGCATAATACTGAAGCAGAATGCGATTATAACAGTATGTCGTGAGAATACGCCTGTTGTTGACTATTTTATATTAAATAAAATGAAGGATTTCAGCACAAAGAAGAAGATGCGTTTCATATATCAGATTCTTCTGCGTTCTGCGACCATGTATCAGGCATATCTTAGAGGAATAGACAAGAAAAGAATCGAGATAGAGGAGCGTGCCGGTGAAAATACAAAAGACGGCGATATAATAGAACTTCACGAACTTGAATCAACTCTTGTATACTTTGCAACATCATTACGGTCTAACAGCATAGTCCTTGAAAGATTGAGAAGATATAAAAGAATAGAGCAATATCCTGAAGATATGGAGCTTCTTGAAGATGCAATGGTCGAATTCCAGCAGGCTATCGAGATGACAACTATTTACAGGGATATTATTGACGGTACAAGAGAACTTCTTGCATCGGTTATGGATAACAGACTGAATACAGTAATGAAATATCTTACATCTATAACACTTGTAACAACAATTCCCACAATTATATCGGGAATATATGGTATGAATCTTGATGAGAGATGGGTTCCGTTTGCGAAAGTGCCATTCGGATTTGAGATAGTATGTGGCATAATTGTAATTATATGTGTTATAACACTTTGGATACTTCACAAAAAGAAGATGTTATAGATTGTGAAATGTATGTTATGATATATTTGTAAAAGATATTATTATTTTGGAGGCGTAAAGTGAAATCAATACTTGTTATAGGTGTTGGAAGATTTGGGCATCACCTTGTGAACAGACTTATAGAGTTAGATAATAAAGTTATGGTTGTAGATAAGGAAGAGGACAGCATAAGAGACATGTTTCCGCTTGTTACGACAGCGAGAGTCGGCGACTGTACCAATCCTGATGTTTTAAAGTCAGTAGGTCTTGAAAATTTTGACCTTGTTATAGTTTGCATTGCACAGGATTTCCAGAGCAGCCTTGAAGTGACAAGCCTTGTAAAGGAGATGGGTGCAAAATATGTCATAAGCATGGCATGTCGCGATATTCAGGCAAAGTTTTTATTAAAAAACGGTGCGGATGAGGTTATCTATCCTGACAGGGATGTTGCTGTTAATCTTGCGGAGCGTTGTACGGCACATAATGTATATGACTACATATCGATTTCAGATGAGTATTCAATATATGAAATTCCCATAGTTCCGTCATGGATTGGAAAAAGCCTCAAAGAGATAGATGTGCGTGCTGTATATAATGTAAATGTTATTGCGATTATACAGAGTGACGGCAATGTCATGGTCATGCCTAAGGTTGACTATGCCTTACAGGAAGCAGACCATGTAAAGATAATAGGAAGCAAAGAAGATGTTGCGAAGCTTCTTAAAGAAATTCCGGAAAAAGAATGATTTTAATGTTAATCAAGAAAAAATAAGCAGGTATTTAAGTTTGCCGGGAAACAATTCCATAAGACTTAAATACCTGCTTTGCTTTATTTGTATATTTCCTGCCAGCGTGAAACCATCTCCATTGCATCTGATTCATCAGATACCTTTGTAACAATAACCCCATCAAGATAAATTTCGTATACTGGAAACTTCTTTGCCGTGTTTCCGTGTGATACCTCTACTTTGCTCATTTTCACGCGTTCCATGTAAAAACCTCCTCATAATAATGATAAATTCACGCTCTGGTCAAATCATAAATAGTGTAAGACCAACAACATGTTGTATTATAACATAAGGCAGTTAAAAAACAAATACAATATAGTGTATTGGTACCAAAGATCCAGATTGCAAAAGTTAATATATTTATGTGTGAATATACCCAAAAAATCATGTTATATTTTGTAGGATTTGTTTAAATTGTATAAATAAACTTGCAAAGACAGGACTAAAATCATATAATAAAAACTGTAATTGTGCGGGATGACGGCAGCACACCGTCGAAATTTTACAATCAGGAAGGGAATATTGTCATGGCTGATAATCAAAGTGGAGATTTTGACATTAGTGTCGAAAATCATGAGGGCAGCAGGCTTGAAAGAAGACTGGCATCATTTGATGATAAATATAATATTTTTGTCTCTAACAAAAGCTTTACAAGTTATCTTGGGAGTGAAGAACTGAGAAGCTTTAAGATTACGGATTATATTCATCCGGATGATGTTGAATCATTTAAGAAGTTTGTTGAAGATAAGTCTTTTACGGGGGGCGAAGAAGTTTTCCGTCTGAAAAAGAAAAATAATGGGTGGCATTACAATGTTGTGAGAATCCATACAGAAAAAGGTATGGTTGAGAACAGACGCAATATAGGTGTTGAGATAATTGATATAGATGAATCTGTTGGTGATTATGAAACCGCAATGGACAGCCTTTCAAGAGTAAGGCTTCTTATGAGTCTCACTGATGAATTTGCATTTATATATGACAAAGCGACTAATATGTTTAAGATGTTCAAGTATGACAGATTTAACAGAATTATTCTTTATGATATGGATATAGACCAGTGGAAGAGAGAAATGCTTTCAAAGAGTTATGTAAAATATGATGAGAAAGCTATGCTCGATACACTTGTGCTTAATATGAAAACATATGCTGACAGTTTTTCGATAAAGATGAATTGTGCAATAAGAACGCAGAGTGATATATTTGAAGCTGTCAGATTCATTGGAACTGTACATAATGAGAGCAGCGGCAATAAAATTATAGTCGGAAGAGTTGTATCAGATGAGTCGGTCGGACATGCCAGCACTGCTATGGAGATAATGAATGAACTCCAGTATGATTCGCTTACAGGTGTATATAATAAAAAGACAATCACAGAGTATGCCAAGAAGAGGATATCTGAAGAAAAAGAGAAGAGGATTGTAATAGCAATTCTTGATGTTGACCACTTTAAATCGGTCAATGATACATTTGGCCATCTTTATGGTGATAAAGTGCTTGCAAGAGTTGGCGGCAGATTAAAGGAGATTGTTGGCGAGGATGGTGTGATAGGCAGAATCGGCGGCGATGAATTTATGATTGTATTTAATGGACTTGATGATGACCAGGTACTCCGCGGTATGCTAAGAGCGATAAGAACGCAGATTAAGTGGGAGTTTGCAGAAGATTTCGAGAATCTTTCCATTACATGTTCCATTGGTGCTTCCATATTCCCTGTCAACGGCAGAGACTATGAAGATTTATTCAAAAAAGCGGACTGCTGTCTTTATATAGCAAAAGAAAAGGGCAGAGACAGATATGTATTTTTCAGGGATGAGATGCACAGAGCGTCATATGAGGCTATGCTTAACCAGAACCAGCTTAATGCAATGAAAAATCCAAGAGAGATAAGAGAATTAAAAAATGTCGCCTCATTTATGGAAAATGCAATGACTGACAGCCGTAAGGCAATCCTTGATGCCATGAGACATATGAAAGATACATTTGGAATAGATAATATTAATATTTATTATGGTGAAGGCATGAAAAAAGTATATTCATTTGGCTCCGATATTCCGGAAGCAAAAGATGCAATGTATGTATTTTCAGAAGAATTTCAGAAACTTATGGGCGAGAATGAAAGATTCATGCAGATAGGTTTTGCTGATACATTTTCAGATATAACACCTGATTTTTGCGGACGCATGAAGGCAGAAAGAATTGCATCCACGATACAGTGTTATATCGGAGATAAGAGAAATATAAAGGGGCTTGTTACATTTAATAAATGCAGGGAGGCTTCCCAGTGGGCTAATTATGAGATTGACTGTGCGAGAATATTTGCAGCTGTATTAAGCTCTATGGCATTAAATGATATTGGGACAGATGACTGTGCTATATATTGATAGTATTGTTGACTGTATACCCTATATATTGTATAATTGACCTTGTTCATGAGATAAGATTGAACAAGGTCATTTTGCCGCAATTACAATTATTGCGGCAAAATTTTAGATAGTATAAGATTTAGCTTGATAGTAAGGAATGGGGAAAGTATGAAAATTATTAAAAGAAGCGGAACAGAAGTTACATTTGATATTGATAAGATAATGGCGGCGGTCTCAAAAGCCAATAATGAAGTGGTACATAGCGAAAGATTATCAGATGAACAGATTGAGATGATAAGCAAAAATGTTGAAGACATATGTCAGGAGATGAACCGCTCATTGAGTGTTGAAGAGATTCAGGATCTGGTTGAGAACCAGATAATGAACCTTCGTGCATTTGCAGTAGCGAGAAAGTATATAACATACCGATATAAGAGAGCCCTTGTAAGAAAGTCCAATTCAACAGATGAGCAGATTTTAAGTCTTCTTGAGTGCAATAATGAAGAAGTAAAACAGGAAAATTCAAACAAGAATCCTACAGTCAACAGTGTCCAGCGTGATTATATGGCAGGTGAAGTCAGCAAGGATATAACAAAGAGACTTCTTCTTCCACAGGATATAGTAGATGCACATGAGCAGGGACTTATTCATTTCCATGATGCGGATTATTTTGCACAGCATATGCACAACTGCTGTCTTGTCAACCTTGAAGATATGCTTCAGAACGGAACAGTAATCAGTGAGACAATGCTTGAAAAGCCGCATAGTTTTTCTACTGCATGTAATATCGCTACGCAGGCAATTGCCCAGATTGCAAGTTCACAGTATGGCGGACAGAGCATAAGCCTTGCACATCTTGCACCATTTGTACAGATAAGCCGTGAAAAGTTTATCAGAAAAGTGCGTGAAGAATTTGAAAAGGCAGGAATCGATTATACAGAAGAAAAAGTACGTGAAGTTGCAGAAATGCGTGTGCGTGATGAGATTAAAAATGGTGTCCAGATGATTCAGTATCAGGTCATAACACTTATGACAACAAACGGACAGGCTCCATTTGTAACTGTATTTATGTATCTTGATGAAGTGCCGGAAGGAAGAACAAGAGATGACCTTGCACTTGTCACGGAAGAAGTGTTAAAACAGCGTATCCAGGGCGTTAAAAATGAAAAAGGCGTATGGATAACACCGGCATTCCCGAAGCTTATATATGTTCTTGAGGAAGACAATATAAGAGAAGGTTCAAAATATTGGGAGCTTACAAAACTCGCAGCACAATGTACTGCAAAACGTATGGTTCCTGACTATATTTCAGAGAAAATTATGAAGAAGTTAAAAGATGGTAACTGTTATCCATGCATGGGCTGCCGTTCGTTCCTTACTGTATACAAAGATGAGAATGATAAGCCTAAATTCTACGGAAGATTCAATCAGGGTGTTGTAACATTGAATCTTGTTGATGTTGCATGTTCGTCAGGAAAAGATGTGGATAAATTCTGGAAAATTCTTGATGAGAGACTTGATTTGTGTAAACGTGCCCTTATGTGCAGACATTACCGCTTAAAGGGTACTCCGTCAGATGTTGCACCGATTCTTTGGCAGAATGGTGCACTTGCACGTCTTAAAAAAGGCGAGACAATTGATAAACTTCTTTATGGTGGATATTCAACAATTTCACTCGGATATGCAGGACTTTGTGAATGTACAAGATACATGAAAGGTGTTTCGCATACACAGCCGGGAGGAACGGAATTCGCACTTGAAGTTATGCATTATCTGACAGATACATGCAAAAAGTGGGCTGAAGAGACCAATATTGATTTCAGCCTTTATGGAACACCACTTGAATCAACAACATATAAATTTGCCAAGGCTCTTCAGAAGAGATTTGGTAAGATTCCGGGTGTTACCGACAAGAATTATATCACTAACAGCTATCATGTTCATGTAACAGAAAATATTAGTGCGTTTGATAAATTGAAATTTGAAAGCCAGTTCCAGGAACTTTCACCAGGCGGTGCCATAAGTTATGTTGAAGTACCGGATATGGAAAATAACATTCCTGCTGTAATTTCTGTCATGCAATACATTTATGACAATATCATGTATGCTGAACTTAATACAAAGAGCGACTATTGCCAGGTATGCGGTTATAACGGACAGATACAGATTATAACAGATGATGACGGAAAACTTGTATGGGAATGCCCTAACTGTGGCAACCGTGATCAGGACAAGATGAATGTTGCAAGAAGAACATGCGGCTATATCGGAACACAGTTCTGGAATCAGGGGCGTACCCAGGAAATCAAAGAAAGAGTACTTCATCTGTAAAATAAGTACCAGAAAGCAATTTTTTGGTTGTGAAAAAAAATAAATTGTTATATTATTAACTAAAAATGTGAAAGAAAGGGACATAGATTATGAATTCAGTAAAAAATAAAATTATGATACCGGTTCTTCTGCTTGCGGTTATAGCTTTTGCAACAAGTATTCTTAGTATTATGAATGCAGACAGCATCAGTAAAAAAGGCGATGATATAGCAAATAATTATCTTGTAACCATTGAAACTGTAGGTTATCTGTCAGAGAGTACACAGAAGCTTACAAGATCAGCATACAGCTACATAGTTGCTGAAGGAGATGCAGCCAAAAAGAGTGTTAAAGATAATATAGAAAGTTTAAAGTCAGAGATAGACGGATATATGAAAGATTATGAGCAGACGCTTGATGAAAATGAAGAGACTGCATATTCATCATATAAGAATTATTATTCCCAGTTTCTGACACAGTTTGGGGTACTTGAGAAATATGTAAATACTAATCAGACAGTCAATGCATCAAAACTAGCTAATAATAATCTTGTTGATGTATGTAACAGTCTTGAATCAGCACTTGATGATATGACCAATAGTGAAGTTGAGGCAACGGATCATGCAATGAGACAGATGCATGCGTTAGCGGCATTTGCAAAGACTACTGGCGGTGTATGTTTTGTATTTGCAATTGGTGCACTTATTGTGGCATTCCTGATAAGTACAAGAAAAGTTGTAAATCCAATAGTAAAAACTAATAAAGAGCTTAAAGAAATAAGTGCACTTATCAATGATAATAATGGCGATCTTACTAAGAGAGTTAATGTTAAGTCATCTGATGAAATTGGACAGCTTGCACAGGGAATCAACCAGTTCCTTGATATACTCCAGAATACAATCGGAAAGATTGTAGAAGGTTCTAAGAATCTTGATAATATGATTAACTCTGTAGGTGAGAATGTTACAGTATCTAATGATAATGCACAGGATGTATCATCTGCTATGGAAGAGCTTTCTGCAACAATGCAGGAAATTGCGGCAACAATACAGACAGTGAACGATAATACAGAGTCAGTTGGAAAGAATGTTGTTGATATAGCTGATAAGACAGGACAGATTAACAATTATTCACAGGATATGCGTGAACGTGCGGATTCGCTTGCAAAGTCAGCTGATGAAAATAAACGTACAACTGATGAGATGCTTGGTAATATTGTAGGAACACTTAAAAAGGCAATTGAAGACAGTAAGAGTGTTGAGCGTGTAAATGAACTTACAGGCGAAATCCTTAATATTTCAAGCCAGACTAATCTTTTGGCACTTAATGCTTCAATCGAGGCTGCAAGAGCCGGTGAAGCCGGTAAAGGCTTTGCGGTTGTAGCTGATGAGATAAGACAGCTTGCTGATTCAAGCAGGGATACAGCTAATAACATCCAGGCAATAAATGAGCATGTAACAAGTGCTGTATACCAGCTTATTGATAATTCTAATAAAATTATCAAGTACATAGAAGAGACAATACTTGCAGATTACGATTCATTCGTACAAGCAGGTGCACAATATAATGAAGACGCATGTTACATAAGCGAGACAATGCAGGAATTCGCAGAAAAGACAGAAAAACTTAAAGAACTTATGAAAAATACAGTTGAGTCAATTGAAGGAATTTCAAGCGGTGTAGAGCAGAGTGCTAATGCTGTAACGTCGTCAGCAGTAAGTACATCTCAGCTTGTTGAGCAGATGAACAGCATAGATAAAGAGATGTCAGAAAGCAGGAATACAGTCGGTGAATTAAAAGCACAGACAGACGTATTCAAGAATTTTTAGTTAGGTAATCTTTAAAGATTTCCATATAAAACAAAAAATAAAACGGGGAGCTAAAGTTCGACAGCTGAGAGGGAACATGATTCCGACCCGAAAACCTGATACGGATAATGCCGTCGTAGGAAACTTATTATATGGATTTGTATAAATGATTTTTGCGATTATTTAGTACATTTCCTGCAATGTTTTTGTTTACTGCGTTGCGGTATTATGAGTATCTCGAATTTAACAATAAAGGAGATTAAAGTATGAGTTACACAACACAGATGGACGCAGCACGTCAGGGCATTGTAACAGAAGAAATGAAAGTAGTTGCCGAAAAAGAAAATATTGACGTTAAGGAGCTTATGTCACTTATGGCTAAAGGTCAGGTTATAATTCCTGCAAACAAGAATCATAAGTGCTTAAGCCCTAACGGTATAGGTTCAAAGCTCCGTACAAAAATCAATGTAAATCTTGGAACATCAAGAGACTGCGTTGATTTGAATATGGAGCTTGAAAAAGTTAATAATGCAGTTGCTATGGGAGCGGAAGCAATTATGGATCTCAGCTCATTTGGCGACACACAGAAGTTTAGAAGAAAGCTTACATCTGAATGTCCTGCAATAATAGGAACAGTTCCTATCTATGATGCTGTTGTATATTATCACAAAGCATTAAAGGATATTACAACACAGGAATGGCTTGATATCGTTGAGATGCATGCAAAAGATGGCGTGGACTTTATGACAATCCACTGCGGAATCAATAAGGCTACAGCAAAAAGATTTAAGGATGCAAAACGTCTTACAAATATTGTTTCAAGAGGCGGTTCTATAATATTTGCATGGATGGAAATGACAGGAAATGAAAATCCGTTCTATGAACATTATGACTGGATTCTTGATATCTGCAGAAAGTATGATGTCACAATGAGCTTAGGTGATGCGTGCCGTCCGGGATGTATAGCAGATGCTTCTGATATATCACAGATTGAGGAACTTGTAACACTTGGTGAACTCACAAAGAGAGCATGGGAAAAAGATGTACAGGTAATGGTCGAAGGTCCGGGACATATGCCGCTTAACCAGATTAAGGCAAATATGGAAATCCAGCAGACAATCTGCAAGGGAGCTCCTTTCTATGTATTGGGACCTCTCGTTACAGATGTAGCTCCGGGATATGATCATATAACAGCAGCAATCGGTGGTGCAATTGCTGCAACTTATGGTGCTTCATTCCTCTGCTATGTAACACCTGCAGAACATCTTCGTCTTCCGGACCTTGAAGATGTTAAGGAAGGAATTATTGCTTCAAGAATTGCTGCACATGCGGCTGATATAGCAAAGGGTGTTCCAGGTGCGGATGAATGGGATTACAAGATGAGCCTTGCAAGAAAGAAGCTTGACTGGGAGGCGATGTTTGACGTTGCTATTGACCCTGAGAAGGCAAGAAGATACAGAGAATCAGCGAAGCCGGAAAAGGAAGACACATGTTCAATGTGTGGTAACTTCTGTGCAGTTAAGAATATGAACAGAATCCTTGATGGCGAAATCGTAAGCATCTTTGATGAATGATAAATGAGAAAATAAATATTTTTTAGAGAATTCCTGCTATAGTGGACTTTTCCTATGAACGACTGTAACCGTTGTGATTACAACATTTGTTTGCTATCATGCTGCTATAGAAAGAATTATGGAGGTATAAGATAATGCAGATTTCAAGCAGATTTACAATGGCAATTCATATGTTTGCATGTATAGATGCATTTTCAGACCAGAAGATGACAAGTGATTTCATGGCGGCAAGCATAGGAACGAATCCTGTTATCATAAGAAAGCTGCTGCAGCAGTTAAAAGCTGCGGGGATTATTGAAGTCTCAAGAGGTACAGGTGGTGTAACAATAACAAGACCGCTTGACGAGATAACATTTCTGGATATATATAAGGCTGTGGAATGTGCACCAGATGAGCAGCTGTTTCATTTTCATGAGAATCCTAACCAGCAATGTCCTGTAGGAAAGAATATTCACCGTGTGCTTGATGACAGGCTGTTACAGGTTCAGAAGGCAATGGAAGATAAGCTTGCACAGATGACGCTGGCAGATGTAAAGAATGATGTCACTATGTGTATAGAAAAATAAAATAATCATGTTAAGGGCAGTCCGTGAGAGGCTGTCCTTTTTTGCAAGAAATAAAAAATGATGTAACTATTGACGTCACATCAAACGAATGATATATTACGGTTAGTGATGTAATAATGAGTATTACAACAATAAATAAAAGTTCAGGAGACTTATATGACACAGAGTGAGAGAAGAGAATATTTGATTGAACACCTGTTAAAAGAAGAAAGAAAAATATTCAGGCAGAAAATGCCGTCTGACAAAGAGGGACAGGAGAATCTCCTGCGTTCACTTATGAATGTCAGAATGCCAAAGCCGGCACGCGAGGAATTTCTTAGAGTTCAGGATGAATATCTTAAGGAAAGAAATGCAGAATGCGGCATTACAGATATTGCAGGTTTAAAGCCGGTTTCATCGGATGAAAGAATGTACATCTGGCAGGGAGATATTGGAGTAAGGGTATGCAAGAGTCATAGAGAGACATTTTATGGTATTGTGGGTGTACAGAACATTACTTCATTATGAAAATAGCGTCTGTAGCTGGCGATTACCTATAAGAATTACATTTAATATACTGCTTATATCTGAAATTATGCAAAATATATTGAACTAAAGTCAGGTTTATATCGTAATATTATTATAGAAACTTACCATGAATTTTAAAGATAGAATGGAGGCATGGGTGCTAAGTATATTGTACAGAATGCACATTATGACTACAACACACCAGACATGATAGTGGTGAGCCCGACAGTATTTACATCGGCTAAATACGATTCAGAGGAAGGATTGTCATTCAAGGTTTTGACATCGCAGTATGACAATTTTATAGATGAGCTTGAAAATAACCTTATGCCAGCGATAGAGAGCTGGTATTCCATAAAAACAGGGCGTGACAATACAGCAATTGCCGGATATTCACTCGGCGGCAGGGAATCATCATATATTGGGTTTAAAGACCCTGACAAATTCGGATACATAGGTGCATTTTCAGCTACAAACGGAATATTTAAAGACGAAGTGTGGGCTGATGCGGCATTGAAAGGTTATGCTTATACAAATCTGAAGAATAATTATAAACTGCTGTTATATCAGGTTGGCACAGAAGACCCATACATTGATGGAGTAAGGGAATTCAAGCAGCTATTTGACAAATATAATGTCCAGTACATGTACTACGAAATGCCGGGAGACCATGAGGCTGCTGTCTGGCAGCATGGATTGTATAATTTTGCAAGACGGATTTTCAGGTGAAGAATTTATAAGATAGTAAATTTACAAGGTGATAAATTTACCCGGATGCGACCAAAGCGGTTTCATCCGGGTAAAATGTTTGTATGGGTGCCTCTGCTTTTTCTGATTGATTGGGTATTGCTTCATACATTATCCACGCTCGTAAGCCATCTGATATATTGCAAGGATGTCATCATAAGCTAAAGGCTTATAGCCTGTAAGAGTACGGGTTTTGTTTCGTGAGCAGTTAAGAGCCAGTTTTGTAAGTGATGCTTCTTCAACGCCGAGGGCTTTAAGACCGATTGGCATGCCTAGTGAAACATAATACTGTTCCTGAAGATTAATGGCTTCTTCAATGGTCTTTTCAGGGTGTTCGTAATCAATATCGAGATTCCATACATTTGCAGAATACTGCAGCCAGCGGCTGATGTTGGCTTTATAGACATATCTTGCCCAGCTGCACCATAGGGCGGCAAGACCGGCACCATGTGCAATCTTTGGATACATACCGGATAATTCATGCTCAAACTGGTGGACAACTAATTGGAATTCTCTGCCACACTGGGTAAGACCATTATGAGCCAGGGATGATGCCCACATCATATTAGCTCTGGCAGTGTAATCATCGGGATTCTTCATGCAGTCAAAAGCAGCTTTTCTTGTGCTTTTAATTACAGCCTCAGCGATTGAGTCTGTGAGGTAAGTGTCTTCGCCAGGGCAGAAATAGCGCTCGATAGTGTGCATTGCAATATCTACGGCACCACAGGCAGTCTGGTAAGGATTTACTGTGTATGTAAGAACAGGATTCTCAATGGCAAAATTCATACGGTTGAAGCTGCTGTTGTAGCCTCGTTTTTCACCAGTTGCTGCATTGGTAATAACACATGAGGAACTCATCTCAGAACCGGCAGCAGCCAGAGTGAGGATGGCACCTTTTGGAAGTGTCCTTGCAGGAGCAGCTTTTCCGAGAGAGAAATCCCACACATCTACATCTGGATTAGCAAGACCATTAGCAATGGCTTTCGATGAGTCCAGTACGGAACCGCCACCGACTGCCAGTACAAAATCAACGCCCTCCCTTTTACCAATGGCGATACCCTCTCTTACCAGAGACAATTCAGGGTTGGCGACCACGCCGCCAAGTTCTACGAAGCTGATATTTTCTTCTTTCAGGCAATTCTCAACACGTTCAAGCAATCCGCTCTTTCTTGCAGAAGCTCCGCCAAAATGTATCAAAACCTTTGATGGGTGATATTCAGATATAATCTTTCCTATCTTCAATTCTTCATCTTTTCCAAAATAAACCTTTGTTGGTGTATCATAAATAAAATTATTCATAATTAGCTGGTCTCCTTTATTGAAAATATTTGAATATTAAAAAGTTTAGCATTTTGATATAAGGAATTCAATGAGATAAAACTGTAATAATGTAAAATTTAATTATTAATACCAAGGATAATAAAGAAAAACAGAAATAATATCGTGCTAAGGGAAAATTGACATTTGACAATTAAAAAAAATATATAATAAACCATGAACGAGTAGCGAACTAGCGTAAATTCAGTTTGCTACTCGTTTTTTTATGCAGAAAAAGGAGGATTATTATGGCGGAAAGTAACAAAATGAAGGATATGCCGGTTAATAAGCTTATGATTCAGATGGGAATACCAATGATATTATCCATGGCTTTGCAGGCAGTTTACAATATTGTGGATAGTGCCTTCGTTGGAAACATGAGACAGGGGAGCGAGGCATACGCACCTGCCGAGATAGCTGGCAAATCCATCTGCATGGATACTGATATCAGCGTGCTGCTTGAGGAAACAAGAAGAGCCAAAGCATTTAATCTTATATAAATTAAATAATTATATTATAAAACTT
>OHRR01000257.1_pt1 | contig 49646 bp, 43 predicted proteins | sample 1578501 | NCBI WGS metagenome assembly OHRR01 (sample SAMEA3879598, study PRJEB24766) | human gut metagenome | biome: human-associated habitat; feature: feces | place: USA | collected 1985/1987
AATTCAAATCCATAAGTCCCGGAAGCATGTGAACTGTAACTGTTTTCTCTTCAAGATTGTGGTCAAGTATACACTGGTCTATCACCGGAATAAGTATTGTCTTACCATTATCAGCAGTAACTTCATATACATTATTTGCTCCCGTTTCAAGGACATCTGTAAGTTTACCGATATGCTCTCCCTCATCAGTTATCACATCAAGCCCAATCAGGTCACATATAAAGTATTCTCCCGGCTCACATTTAACAGCATTTTCCCTTGTGACACACAAATCTTTTTTTACATACTGCTCTATATCATTTATATTATCAAACTCTTTAAATTTGAGTATTACATACTGTTTAAAAAACTTCACTGAGGCAATTTCAACATTCACATTTTCACGTCTGCCACATATCACAGCTTTTTTCAATTTTTTAAAACGCATTGGATCATCTGTTGTAGGGAAAACTTTTACCTCTCCCCTGATGCCATGTGTTGAAGTAATAACGCCGACGCGTAATAAATCTTCCATAATTCTCCATTCCGGCTGATATTCCGTATTAACAGCGGCTTCAGCATCAATTTGATAATTTTATATAGCAAAAATGCCTTTGAAACTCATAAACAGATTATCTGTTTTTTAAGTTCAAAGACATCTCTATTAAATAAATAAGCTCCATTTAGTTATCGATTTCAACAACAACTTTTTTGTCAGTTTTTGTTGCCGCTGCCGAAACAACTGTTCTTATAGACTTGGCAATTCTTCCTGATTTGCCAATAACTTTTCCCATATCAGAAGAAGCTACTTTTAAATCAACAATTATGGCTTTGTCTTTCTCTGTCTCAGTTACAACAACTTCGTCCGGATTGTCAACTAGTGCCTTAGCAATAATTTCAACTAATTCTTTCATAGAAAAACACCTCCACTAGTCTTATTTTTCAATACCAGCCATCTTGAAAAGCTTACCAACAACCTCTGTAGGCTGAGCTCCGTTTGCTAACCACTTCTTAGCGGCTTCAGCATCAATGCTGAGCTTGCAAGGATCATAGTTAGGATCATAAGTACCGATCTGATCGATAAATCTACCGTTTCTTGGAGATCTTGAATCTGCAACGATAATTCTATAGAAAGGAGACTTCTTCTCACCTAATCTCTTTAATCTAATCTTAACTGCCATGTAACTTTCACCTCCTAATTTAATTTTTCGTGTCCTGTAAATAACACATATCTATATTGACTGTATAACAGTCATGTTAAAAAGGTAGTTTAAAACGTCCCTTCTTAGCACCTTTCATCATGCCCGGCATCTGCTTCATCATCTTTTTCATCTGGTCAAACTGTTTAACCAGTTTGTTGACTTCACTTATATCAACACCGGCACCTCGGGCAATTCTATTCTTTCTTGAAGGATTAAGAATATCCGGATTGCTTCTTTCCTTTGCCGTCATAGAGTAAATAATCGACTCTGTACGTTTAAGATTAGCTTCCGCATCTTCCGTTGCTCCTGCATCAAGCCCTTTCATTTTACCGCCAAGTCCCATGCCAGGCAGCATATTTAATATGGAACCTATACCGCCCATATTACGAATCTGTCCCATATATTCAAGGAAATCATTGAAATCAAATTCAGCTTTCTTGAACTTCTGCTCCATTTCCTTAGCTTTGTCAGCATCAATCTGGGCTTCAGCCTTTTCAATAAGCGTAAGCACATCACCCATTCCAAGAATTCTTGATGCCATTCTGTCCGGGTAAAACTGTTCAAGATCTGAAAGTTTTTCACCCATACCAACATAAAGGATAGGCTTTCCTGTGACAGCCTTAATTGAAAGTGCTGCACCACCTCTGGTATCACCATCAAGCTTTGTGAGGATGACGCCATCAATTCCAACCTTTTCGTTGAATGAAGAAGCAACATTAACCGCATCCTGACCTGTCATTGAATCTACAACAAGTATTGTCTGGTCAACTTTAACTTCTTCTTTTATTTTTATAAGCTCAGCCATCATATCCTCATCTATATGAAGACGACCGGCTGTATCTAAAATAACAATATTAAAATTGTTATTCTTAGCATGTGAAACTGCCGCTTTGGCTATATCAACCGGATTGTTGCCTGTTCCCATTGAAAACACTTCAACGCCCTGCTTTTCTCCGTTGATTTTTAACTGTTCAACAGCAGCCGGTCTGTAAACATCGCAGGCTGCAAGAAGAGGCTTTTTCCCTTTTGCTTTAAACTTACCTGCAAGTTTGGCTGTCGTTGTTGTTTTACCTGCACCCTGAAGACCCGCCATCATTATGACAGTTATCTCATTACCCGGTTTCAACGCTATCTGTGTTGTCTCGGAACCCATGAGTGCAACCATTTCTTCATTAACAATCTTAATTACCATCTGCCCGGGTGTAAGACTCTGCATAACATCCTGACCTATGGCACGCTCTTCGACCGACTTGACAAACTGCTTTACAACTTTAAAGTTTACATCAGCTTCAAGCAAAGCCATCTTTACTTCTTTCAGAGCTGCTTTTACATCAGCTTCAGACAGACGGCCTTTACCGCGAAGATTTTTAAATATATTCTGAAGTTTATCTGATAAGCTGTCAAATGCCATAAATCCTCACTTCTGTCTGATTAAGACTTAAACGAATATCAAAAATTATCGAGTATATCTTTTGCGATAAGCTGTATACTCCTTATGTTATCAAGACTGCCATTATTACTTTTAATAAACTCATCTGATAACTGTTCAATCTCATGCACCTTTTCTTTTGTCTCTATAAACTTAGATACAAGATGCAGCTTTTCTTCATAACCATTCAGTGTATTATTAACACGCTTGATTAAATCATGAACTCCCTGCCTTGAGATACCATACTCATCAGCAACCTCGCTTAATGACAAATCATTAAAAACAATATCCTGATAAATTCCTCTCTGGTGTTCATTAAGAAGCTCACCATAAAAATCATATAAAAGCGTCTGTTCTACAAACTTTTCCATAGCAGCACCACTCTCATAAAATTTGAAACCTTGAGAATAATATCATAACCAGGCATGCGTGTCAAGTATTTTTACTTGACAAAATTTAAAAAATTTACAGCATAAAATTTAAATATAATCTGAAATATATGGTATTTCATGCATTAAAACATTATCGAGTGTCTCAACAGCAGCCCTCGGTGCATCTATCCTTTCAAGTTTCCATAGCTGCATTGCGGATTTATATCCTATAAGAAGTGTTGTAAGCGATGCAATGTCAAGTTTTATATGATATTCTGCTTTCTGCTCGGTTATAAAACATCTTCCTTTGCTAAACAATACATTAATACTCTTATTATTCCATGACAAAAAATCATCATGGATATCAAGTTCTATGCAAACATCTTTTTCCGACGGTTTACAGCTGTACTGGAGAAGAAACTTATCAATATCTATAATTCTTCCCATTATGTACGGACGTATTGATTCTTTAATATTGCCATCAGCCATCTCAAAAGCAATCGGTTCATTATAATATGTATTGCCTTTTACTTCATTTATCATGGACTGATGTGCACGTATAAAACGCCAGAGACCATTCTGTGCTTCCCTGTTTAAGAAAATCATCTCTTTTATGTACATAACATTTTCTTTTATAAGATAAACCATATATCCCTGTGGCTTTTTATGACTATTATAATAAACAGCTACAACTGTATCATCCTCATCCCATCGCCAGTATTCTTCCCATGCAAGGCTGTTACGGTAAAGGCATCCGTGTGTTTTTGCCGCAAACTGCTGGTGAAGATTAATAAAATCCGTATTTTCCCATGTGACACGACGTACATATCCGGGAATATCATCAATCTTTGGTATCTGATTATTCTTTATTATATAAGAAATCTTATTAGATATAATCTCCCATCCAAACTTACGATACAATGGTATAGAATACGGATATAAAAGTGCCATTGACTGACCTCTTTTTCTCATATGACTCAGGCTCTTGTGCATAAGCGTAGCCATAATACCCTGTCCTGAATACTCTGGATATGTACATACACTCGTTATAAAGCCGACATGATATAACTGATGATAAATATTCATATCAAGCGGATATACAGCAAATTGTGATATTAACGAATCATTATCAAAACACCCCACAACATCAGCTCTCTGCAAAACAGGAAACTTTGACTGCTTAATCTCGTCATTTTCCCAGCCAACTTCGGTAAGTTCCTGTTCTGTAACCTGAAATGCATATCTTAAAAGTGCATTATATGCATCTAAATCTTTTGTTGTAAGCGAACGTATTGTGTAATCTTTAATATTATTTTTTAAATGTTTCATAAAATATGTATCATAACTCCTTATATTATTGATGAATCTTTTTCTTTTTTGGAAAATCATTCTCATAATCAACACTCATCTGTGTCTGTTCATTCTTATCAAGCCCCTTAAATACCAGCTTTTTAATCCAGTGATACATAATGGCAAACATCGGAACTCCAAGAAGCATACCTGCAAATCCCCATATATCTCCAAACAGGAATATGGAAAAAAGCACCCATATACTTGAAATTCCTGTTGTATCACCTATAATCTTAGGACCTAAAATATTACCATCTATCTGCTGTAATATAAAGTCAAAAATCACAAAGAAAATGCACTGCATAGGATTAACCATAAGTATGAGAAGTGCTGATAAAAACAACCCGATATACCATCCAAAAAATGGTATTACATTAAAAATTCCAACTATTACAGCAACAAGTGTTTCACTCATCATGACTCTTCCCGGATTAATCCATCTGAAAATCATCATGCCGGCATAACAAATAAGCGAAACCACCACTGCATCAAGAATCTTTCCATTGATAAACCCACCGAAAACGCGGTCACAATATCTTGCCTCTTCCATTACAGTGTCAGCCTTTTCTTTTTTTAATATACTATACACGATAAGTTCTGCCTGCCGTGCAAATTTCTTTCTTGAAAGCAGCAGATATACAGCAACTATAAAACCTATAAATATATTAAGAAGCACACCAAGCAGATTAATTACACCTGACGAAACCCCAGTTGCCACTTTCTCAACAGAATCAAGAAGTCCGTTTGAAAGCCAGTCCTCAAGCATCGTATATGCCTTATCAATCACCTGTTGCGAATATTGAAGCAATTGTTCATCAGAGCTAAGTGAATGATCAAGCCATCCTATAAGCTTATCTGCACTTGATGGCAGAATCTGAACAAGTCTTACAACACTGTCAATCAGCTGTGGAATAACAATCATAAGTATAAGATAAATTGCAATAACCGCAATAATTATTCCTGCAAATGCACTTAATGTCCTCGATATTTTTTCCTTAGTATGCTCATTCTTCATCTTTGAAAATAATTTATCAAACAAAACTTCAAGCTTATTACACAAAGGGCAAATTATATATGCCAACGCTGCACCAATTATAAATGGCATCATAGTTTTTACAATATGCCCGATAACACTCTTTATCGCATCTATCTTATATAAAACAAAAAACAGCATAATAGACAAAGCAAATGCAAGAAACAAGCTTCCGGCAAGATATAAATACTTTTTAAACGTATCTTTCATATTAAATAATCCCTCACATATTCTATAAATAGTCAATTCATCCCCTGCTATTTCTAAAACTATATTAATATTACAGCATAACATAGTATCACGCAATGGAATTTTCAAAAATTTTTTAAAAAATATCAGGCAATATTAATAATATGCATATTGACACACACACAATATAGTGTTATATTGACTTTGTTAAAATAATAACAATCTTTTTTGGGCAGAAAATATTGGTTCTGCTGCAATTATAAGAAAAGGAATAATAACAAGGAGGATAAATCCTCTCCTCGCCATGAGGATATAGTGCATCAAAGATGCACATTAGGATTTTTGCTCCGCAAAAACAAGGAGGATTTTGTATGTCAGAAAAAATTATGTCGGGTACAGAAATTGTTGACACAGTAGACGCACTTGAAAAAAAAATTGATGAAGTGCGTAAAGCACAGCAGATTTTTTCAACTTACACACAGGAACAGGTTGATAAAATATTTACAGCGGCAGCTATCGCTGCAAACCAGGCCAGAATCCCACTTGCCAAAATGGCAGTTGAGGAAACAGGAATGGGAATTGTTGAGGACAAAGTAATCAAAAACCATTATGCTTCTGAGTATATTTACAATGCTTATCGTGACACAAAGACATGTGGCGTCATCGAAGAGGACTCAGCTTATGGAACAAAAAAGATTGCTGAACCAATTGGTGTTGTAGCCGCAGTAATTCCTACAACCAACCCTACTTCTACTGCTATTTTCAAGTCTTTAATATGTTTAAAGACAAGAAATGCAATAATAATAAGCCCTCATCCAAGAGCCAAAAAATCAACAATCGCAGCTGCAAAAGTTGTTCTTGATGCTGCAGTAAAGGCAGGTGCTCCAAAAGGCATTATAGGATGGATTGATATTCCGTCTCTCGAACTTACAGACACACTTATGAAAGAGGCTGATATAATTCTTGCAACAGGCGGTCCTGGAATGGTTAAAGCTGCATATTCATCAGGAAAACCTGCACTCGGTGTAGGTGCCGGCAACACTCCTGCCATTATTGATGAAACAGCTGATGTTGTTCTTGCAGTCAACTCAATCATCCACTCAAAAACATTTGACAACGGTATGATTTGTGCTTCTGAGCAGTCTGTTATTGTTGACAAAAAAGTTTACAAAGCCGTAAAAGATGAATTTATTGCAAGAGGCTGCCATTTTCTTACAAAGACCGAGCTTGACAAAGTCAGAAAAACTATCCTTATCAATGGCTCTCTCAACGCAAAGATTGTAGGTCAGAGTGCATATACCATTGCAAAACTCGCCGGAGTTGATGTATCACGTGAGACCAAAATTCTCATCGGAGAGGTTGCTTCTGTTGACTTATCTGAAGAATTTGCACACGAAAAGCTTTCACCTGTTCTTGCAATGTACAAATCAGACGATTTCAACGATGCAATAGATAAAGCTTCACATCTTATCGCAGACGGCGGATACGGACACACTTCTTCTATTTATATTAATTCAGAAACAGAAAAAGAAAAACTTGATATATTTGAAGAAACTATGAAAACATGCCGTATTCTTATCAACACCCCTTCTTCTCAGGGCGGCATCGGTGACTTATACAATTTCAAGCTGACACCTTCACTTACACTCGGCTGTGGCTCATGGGGCGGCAATTCAGTTTCCGAAAATGTCGGTGTCAAACACCTTCTTAATATTAAAACCGTTGCTGAAAGGAGAGAAAACATGTTGTGGTTCAGAGCACCTGAAAAAGTATATTTTAAAAAGGGCTGCCTTCCTGTTGCACTCAATGAATTAAAGACAGTTCTTGGCAAAAAGAAAGCATTCATAGTAACAGATCAGTTCCTCTACAAAAATGGCTACACAAAATGCATAACCGACAAACTTGATGAACTCGGTATTGTATACACAGTATTTTACGATGTTGCTCCTGACCCTACACTTGCATGTGCAAAGGAAGGTGCAAAAGCCATGAAGCTCTTTGAACCAGACTGCATAATCGCTGTAGGCGGCGGTTCAGCAATGGATGCCGGCAAGATAATGTGGGTTATGTATGAACATCCTGAAGTTGATTTCATGGATATGGCTATGCGTTTTATGGATATAAGAAAACGTATATACACATTCCCTAAAATGGGGGAAAAAGCTTACTTCATTGCCATTCCTACTTCATCAGGAACAGGTTCTGAAGTTACTCCTTTCGCTGTTATCACAGACGAAGAAAGCGGAATAAAATATCCTCTCGCTGATTATGAGCTTCTTCCAAAAATGGCAATTGTTGATGCTGATATGATGATGAACCAGCCAAAAGGTCTTACTTCTGCTTCCGGCATAGACGCACTCACTCATGCTCTCGAAGCATATGCATCTATTATGGCAACAGACTACACAGACGGTCTTGCTTTAAAAGCTATGAAAAATATATTTGAATATCTTCCTGCCGCATATGAAAATGGTCCGCACGACGCAAAAGCCCGTGAACAGATGGCTACAGCTTCAACCATGGCCGGAATGGCATTTGCAAATGCATTTCTTGGAGTATGCCACTCTATGGCTCACAAGCTCGGTGCATACCACCACCTTCCTCATGGTATTGCAAACGCACTCCTCATCACTGATGTAATGAGATTCAATGCTGCAGAAGTTCCTGCTAAAATGGGAACATTTTCACAGTATCAATATCCTCACTGCAAAGAACGTTATGTAGAATGTGCAGATTTTCTTCATATCAAAGGAAAAAATGATGACGAAAAATTTGAAAATCTTATTGCAGCCATTGAAGAGTTGAAGGAAAAAGTCGGAATCAAAAAGACTATAAAAGATTATGGCGTTGATGAAAAAGAATTTTTACGCACTCTCGACGAAATGACAGAAATGGCATTTGATGACCAGTGTACAGGTGCAAACCCACGCTACCCTCTAATGAAAGAAATTAAGGCAATGTACCTCAAGGCATATTACGGAAAACCAGTCGAAATTGACGAATAAGAAAGGATGTGTTTATATGAAAAAATGCATTTCACAAAATAACTTAAAATCAGTTTATCTTGAAAATAATACCGCAATAAAAGTTTTTTCCAAAGATTATAACAAATCAGATGTTTTATATGAAGCATTAAATACTGCAAGAGTTGAAGATGCCGGAGTTAATATTCCAAAGCTTCTTTCTGTATCTGTAAACAATGGCCAGTGGGAAATCACAAGTGAATATGCGGACGGCATAACTCTTACACAGCTTATAAAAGAGCATCCCGAAAAAACTGCTGATTATATCAAAAAAATGGTTGAATATCAGGTTGATTTTCAAAAGAAATCCAACCCGCTTCTCTTAAAGCTTAAAGATAAATTAATAAGACAGATTAATGACATTGAAACTCTTGATAGTTCTGTAAAATACGAACTGCTCACAAGACTTAATACGATGCCAAAGCACACAAAATTGTGCCATGGTGATTTTTGTCCTGACAACATAATCGTAAATATTGATGATAATGCCGACATAACATCAATCACCGCTGTTGACTGGGTTCACGCAACGCAGGGCAATGCCAGTGCCGACATAGCCAACACTTATCTTCTGTTAAAGCTGCAATACTCTGACAGCAGCATCGATATCGCAGATATGTATATGACACAGTTCTGTGCTGCAACAGACACTAAAAAATCATATGTAACAGGCTGGCTTCCTATTGTTGCCGCCGCAAGAATGGCAAAAAACAAACCTGATGAAAAAGAACTTCTCGAACATTGGGTAAATGTGGTGGATTTCCAATAATAACGGCTATATTCACACCAAACTAATTAAATACAACAAGACATAAAAAGACGGCAGCTTTAACAACTAAACATCATTAAAGCTACCGTCTTTTAATTTTCATCAATAACAAGTGAAAAAATACTCTTTATATCTTCATCACTAATACCGTATCGTCTCGCCTTCTTTACAGCCATCTCAATATCAAGTTCAACTTCTTTTCTTTGCTCCTCTTCCTGTATTTCGGAATTGGACGCAGCAACATACGTTCCTTTACCGTGAACCGTCACAACAAAACCTTCGCTCTCAAGATAATCATAAGCTTTTTTAACTGTCAGTGCACTAATCTTTAATTCTTTTGAAAGAGAACGCACCGACGGAAGCATATCATTTTCTTCCAGCTTGCCAATACGTATAAGTGTTTTTATCTGGTCAACAATCTGTTCGTATATAGGAATCATCAATGTAGAATTTACTTTTATATTCATTTCATCACCTCATAAACAGTATATAACAGCATATATTTGTATGTCAACTGTTATATTGTGTTGTGGTATTCCAAATTAAATGCAAAGATGTATCTTATCAAAAAACACAGCAAAAAACAGGATGGGACACACTGTTGTACTATGTTCTACCCTGTTATATATACTTTATTTTATTTATAGTTTATACCTGATTTGCAGTTGAACTGCTGGCACTGTTTGAACGTCCGTTGCCTGAATTTCCGCCCGGCATTCCACCTTGCTGATTTCCACCTTGCTGGTTTCCACCCTGCTGGTCACCTCCAAAGCTTCCGTTTCCGTCAGGTGCACTGCCTCCAGGCTGTCCTCCACGCTGTCCGCCTCCGAAACCGCCATTCTGACCACCACCAAAGCCTCCGCTGACTCCGTTTGTTGTAACATTGCTGTTCACCGTAATTGACTGTGTTATGCTTCCCGCAGTTACCGTATATGTGCTTCCGTTCTTAATGTCTGATGAATATACAATCGCAGACGCATAATTCTTTGTTGGTGTATATGACATTATCACATTTCCTGATGAATCCATAAGTGAAAATGCCGAATTTGCACTTACAGTGCCTAATGTTGTAACAATACAGCAGCCGTTCTGTGCCGATGTCGGTGTTTCAAGCATTCCGCTTGAACCAAATGCCATAAGTACACCCCCGTTAATTGTAAATGCACCGTCAAAATCGAGTGCTGTATCGCCATCGCTTGTAGGGCCAAGAACCGTTACATTGCCTCCGTTCATCACAATATTACCGTTTGAATCAAGACCGTCACCGCCTGCATTTACAAATATATTTCCGCCGTTGATTGTAAGTAAAACACTGCTGTCTGAAGATGATGCCTGACCGCCGCCAAAGCCTCCGTTCTGACCGCCGCCGAAGCCGCCCATTCCCATACCGGAAGATGATGAACCGTCAGCCGCATTAATACCGTCATCGCTTGCCACTATTGAAATATCACCATCATTTAAAGTAATATGTACACCTTCAAGACCTTCGCAACATTTCTTAATATCTATAGTGCCGCCGTCAACCTGAAGATTATCATCTGCATGAACACCATCATCACCGCTGCTAATTGTAAGATTTCCACCCGAAATAAGAATATCTTCGTTGCAGTGAATACCGTCATTTGAAGCCGTTATATCAAATTCACCGCCTGTTATTACGATATTTCCTTTTGAAGTATCCGTATCATACGTTGACTTCATTCCGTCGCTTCCCGATTTAATTGTGAATTTACCGTCTTTAATTCCGAGCAAATCTTTTCCGATTATTCCATCCTCATTGCTTGTTATATTAAAGGTTCCAGATACAACTTTCAAATCGTCCGTGCTCTTGATACCATTTCTGTATCCAGCATTGACATTAAGAGTTCCGTTTCCGTTAAATACAAGGTCTGCTTTTGAATAAACTGCCGAAGAAAAATCTTCGTCATCCACAGACTGGCGTGTTTTATCTGTAATTGTATTAGTTGTACCGTCAGCGAGAGTTACAAGAACCTTTTTTGCTTCCTCAACAACAACAGGTGCCGTACTTGAACTGCTTATTGAAGCACCGTTTAAAATCAATCTTACAGTTCCTTTCTCGCTGCAATTCACTTTTATGCTTCCGTCTGTTAATGTTCCGGAAATAATATAGCTTCCCGCAGATGTTATTGTAATATTTCCGTTTTCAACAGTAACACCGCTTCCCGAAACAGTTGCACCGCTTCCCGAAAGATTTATCTTTGTACATTCTGATTCGTTATATGACGAATCTAAATCTTCGCTGTCAAATTCAAGCGACAGTGCATTCTCACCGCTTTGTGAAAGATTCCCGGCAGAAACCGTAGATACATTTGATGATGAATCATCTGCTGCCTTCTGCCACGGCATCGCACAGCCTGTTATTGTAAATATTGCTATTATTCCCGCTGCCATTGCAGCCGTAAGTTTTTTGTAATTAATCATATACACTCCTCATTTCTGTCATTATTCTAAGTCTGACAAACTGACCACTCATCTGTTATTTGTTTTATGAGTGTATAATAATATACAGAAATGTATCAAATGTGTAAAAAGCGTGTTAAATTTGTGAACCGAATTTTTTTGTTCGCAAAATTTAACACGCTTTATATCGTAATTTTATCGCTTAATCACTTCGCCGTCGAATCAGATAAACCCTATATATAACTCACACATTCGATTCAACAGGAATAATTCTGCCTGTTTTTGCAGTAACCCTGTGCGAAATAGATATTACCGTTCTGTCTTTACATACATTATTCAATGCATTAAGAACTGCTTTTTCTGTTTCTGTATCAAGATTTGCCGTTATCTCGTCAAGCAGGAGAAGCTGTGGTTTTGCCACTGCCGCACGGGCTATTGATAAAAGCTGCCACTGTCCCTGTGAAAACAAATCCGGCGTACATATTGTATCATAGCCTTTTTCGAGGCTTGTTATCGCATCATCAAGCCCTGTTGTAATACAGATATTTTTTACATCTTCATCGGAAATACTGTCATCAAAAAGTGTAATCTGCTCTTTTACAGTGCCTGCAACCATATGAAATGTCTGTTCAACATAGGCAAACAGCTTTCTTTTATCCTTATCAGTAATTGTGTCGGCATGTATTCCGTTAATCAGTACTTCTCCTGACTGCGGTTTGTAAAGTCCCAAAAGAAGCTTAAATATTGTACTCTTTCCTGCACCTGTACGTCCTGAAAGAGTTACCTGCTCTCCGTGCATAACACTGATATTTATGTTATTAAGGATTTTTCTGTCCTCATCATAGCCAAAGGTCACATTGCAAAGCTCCACAAAAGGCTTATTTCCACCAGCTTCATACCTTCCGCTTTGAACCTGTGGCTTACCTTCATCCTGCCACTGTGTATCCTGTTTTTCAATTTCCTGTACAACATCGTGTTTTTCAACCTCTTCAAGTGCCATGAATTCATTAATTCTGTGTATACCGGCTATCGCTGACTGTATTGTCTGAATCTCCATACCGAGACTTTCAACCGGTGAGAATATCTGGGAAATGTAATTCATAACTGCAACCGCAGTACCTGCTGACATTCCGAAAAATGTGAGAACTGCACTGTTACCAGATGACGAAAGCAACATTACAGCTGCAACAACAACAGCATTTAAAATAAGAATTACAGGCGAATATACTGCATCATAAAAATTTGTCTTTTCCATCGCATGATAACTGTCATTTATATATTCGTCATACTGCTTTTCCATATACTTTTCTTTGCCAAAGCAATGAATTGTTCTTATATTTTTTAATGTCTGCGGAACATGTCCTGACGCACGGCCTACAGCACGTCTGTTCATAATCTGGGCCGCAAGCATATTTTTCTGCACATGTCTTGTAAAAATAAACAAAAACGGCAGCAGGATTATAAATACAAGCGTAAGTCCTTTATTTTTAAACCATATTACAACAAGAATACTTATAATTTTGCATGCATCGGCAAACATACTTATAATTCCCGATGTAAACAGATTTTCAATCATGTCAACATCGCCTATAAAACGTGATACAAGCGAACCCGGCTCCAATCCATTTAATTCGTCGGCGGTAAGAGATGTGAATTTTTCCATAAGACGGCTTCTCATAGCATGTGTTATTTTCTGTCCAAAAACTGTAAGAAGTCCCTCTCTTGCCGATTCAGTAAGCCCCGTAAAAAAAAGCATTGCAAAATATGCAATCACCATACCAAGTCCCGGCATCTGTCCAGCTGTAAACATATCAATGATTTTTCCGAGAATAAGCGGCGGAATAAGTGAAAATATGACCGCCAGACATACGGCTGCAACAATTCCAAATGACAAAAGTTTATATTTTAAAATAGTTTCTGTTATTATTTTCTTTACATATTTTGGTTTTTTTCCTGAATTTGCGGCTTTTTCATTTTCATTATTTCTCATCAGTACCGCCTCCATTCTGTCCATTGTAAAGCAACGCATATTCACTGCACTTTTCAATAAGCTCATCATGGCTTCCGATCTCTGTTTTTCCATCATTAAGCCATATAACCTTATTCATTTGCGGAAACAGATAGAGTCTGTGTGAAATTATCATAACAATACTGTCTGATACCATCTCACCAAGATTTTTAAATATCTGCTTCTCTGTATCCTTATCCAGTGCCGAAAATGGGTCATCAAGAATAATAACCGGCTTTTTATGGCAGATGGTTCTTGCAAGTGCAAGACGCTGTGCCTGACCACCCGAAAGACGCACCCCACTGCTTCCAATAAGCGTATCAACGCCATTTTCCATAAGTGCAACTTCCTTATCAAGGCACACCATTTTAAGGTAATAATTGACATCTCCGTCATCGCCCATAAGAATATTATTCCTGACCGTATCGTCAAAAAGTTCACAATCATGACCAAGATATGCAACTATTCCGTTTTTCGTACTGTCAACACCTTTCATCTCTTCCCCGGAAAACTTGATGCTTCCACGGTAAGGATACTCACCCAGAAATACTTTTCCAAGTGTTGACTTACCACAGGCAACGGGACCGGTTATACCAATAATTTCACCCGGTGCCGCCGTAAATGAGACTCCGTCAAATATTACTTTGCCGTCAGGATATGAAAATCCCATATTGCTGACTTCAAGTTCTCCTGCATAATATGTTTTTCTGTCACCATCGTCGTTTTTCATACGCATAAGCGGTTTGATACGTTTCCATGAAACCTGTGCTTTATGTACTGCATTAAAAAGTTTTGCTGCACTTGAAGACTTTACCGAAAGCTTTGTAAAGCACGATACAAATGTTGTAAATGTTGCTATGCTCCATGCACTCCAGCCTGTGCCGAGTACATTTCTGCCACCGAAATACAGTATAAATATTACACCACCCATTGATATGACTCTGTACACAGATGTGAGCGACGTATTCCAAATATTAGCTTTTACTGCTGATTTTTCATAAGCTGTAAGACTTTCCTCATAAGCATCGCATCTCTGCTGCTCTCGTCCAAACACCCTGTATGTTATGGCATTGGATGCAATATCAAGCGTCGCAGTGCTTAACGCTCCTGACTGCTCTTTATATTTTGCACCGGAAGTCTGGATTATGAACTTCATCTTTTCTGCCATAATATAAGAGACAGGCGGGAATATCATACACAATAGTGCTAGTTTCCAGTCATAAAACAAAAGCATACATGCATATGCCAAAAGAGCAACTCCTGTATCGAATATTTCAGTTGTAAACTTTCTCATACCCTCAACACAGTCATCAACATCAAGAATCGCTTTTGTGAGAATCGTACCTGCACTCTCCTCATGCAGCTGTGGTCTGCTCTTATGTACAAGGCTTCCATATAATATCTCTTTCATTCTCTTATTTACATTATTTGCAAAACGCCTTACATAAAAACGCTTAATATATCTTGAAGACTGTACAGCCGCCGTTATCAGTATATAAAGCAGAACAAGTGTAAGCATATCGGCAAACTGCTTATTTCCGTTTAAAATGTCAATAAGACAACCCGTCATTTTACCTTCAAAAAGAGGTCCTGCCAAAAGTCCGATATTGTAAATCAGCCCAGAAACCGTAACAATAAGAAGAACCAGCCATTCTTTCTTAAAATATGACAATATCCTGTCTGATTTAAAATTTTTTTCCGACATCAAATCACCTTCCCATTTCTAGCAGCCTACTATAGCCGGTATCGTATCTTTGCCCTATACAATAGCACAAAAGTAGTTGTATATACATCTGATTCAGATGATAGTACAACTACTTTTAAGTGTCAATTTTTCAACTCAAATTTTCAAAATCTCAGAACTCAAATTCTGTAATACTGCAATTGGCAACACCATAAGCGGCAAACTCATCATTAGTCATATCTTTAAAGTAAGAACAGACGATTCTTGCAATTCCGTTATGTGCAACAAGGATATATGTTTTGTCACTATCTGCCTTCAACTCATCAAGAAGATTGTATATTCTTTGTGCGAGCTGAAACATGGATTCACCGCTGCCAAATCTTTGTACAAATCCTTTTTTTGCTTCGTAAAACTCATGTGAATTACGTGGTGATGTTCCTTCCCATACACCGAAATTCTGCTCGATAAGACGCATCTCTTCTCTTGCCGGTATTCCCGTTATATCTGAAATATGCTTTGCCGTATCTGCTGCTCTTAAAAGTGGTGAATACAAAATCATATCAGCTTTAATTTTCCTTGCAACGAAACTTTCGCCTGTCATTACAGCCTGCTCATGTCCTCTCTGGGTAAGCGGTATATCGGTCTGTCCGCATATTTTATCTGCCACATTCCACTCACTCTCACCATGACGCACAAAATAAATCTTACTCATATTTATCTCCCAAATTAACATTTGTGATATTTTTTTACATAAACCGGCACTATATATCAATAACATATTGTATAACTTATCAGAATTTTTTTGAAAATAATATATAATCTTTCTCTATAAGTTTTGCTACATTAAAAAATATATCAACCGCCGATTTGTAATCAGCTACTTTCTGTGATTTTTTTATCGCTTTTATTTCTTTTTTACAATCGTCAAATACATATGCCATATAACACCACATTTCCTTCATCCTGTGAATGGCATGCGTGTCGCCCGGCATTATGTGCAATCTCGCATCAAACACAAGGTCATGCAGCTCTTTCATGCGTTTTTTATCGCTAATAAGGTCACGGCTGAAATCTTCAGGATTTTCAGAAACAATCACATCTATAAGACCGGGGTCCGCAATAAGACCTCTTCCGAGCATAAATGTATCTGTCTGTGGAAATTTTTTCTTTATATCAAGGAAATTTTTTCTTGTAAATATATCTCCGTTAAAAACCACTTTACTTCTACTGTTTTTTACTGCATAATCATACGCTTCAAGATTAAGGTCATTTTTATAAAAATCTGTACGCAGTCTCGGATGCACTATAAGTTCCTCAAGCGGATATTTATTATAAATATCAATTATCTCCGGAAATGCTGTATCTGTCTCTACACCAACCCTCGTTTTTACTGAAACCTTGATATTTTCCCTTATAAAATCATCTTCAAACACTGCGTCAAGAAATTTATCAAGAAGCTTCGGCTCGTTTAACATTCCAGAACCTTTGTTTTTTGAAACAACTGTGCCTGAAGGACAGCCTGCATTTAAGTTTATCTCATTATAACCGTACTCATCATAAAGCATCCTGGCAGTCCAGATAAAATCTTTTGCATCATTTGTCATAACCTGAACAACTGTATTAATTCCATTATTATGCTCTCTGTCTATGTCACGTATTTCTCTTGCAAGAAATTTTTCGGACTTATTCGGTGAAATAAAAGGTGTGAAATATTTTGCAATTTTCCCTTTTCCAAATATTTTTTCATATGCATTTCTGAATGTAAAGTCCGTCAGGCCTTCCATCGGTGCCATATAGATAGTATTTTTCATCTTCTTCTGTGTCTCCTGCGTCTTTTTCTTTGATTTCTCACCTGAATATATCTTACTATAAGAAGAATCATTACAACAGTCAGCAAAATAGCAACAAGTACAGGTATAACATGGTTATCCTTCTTTTTAGTAACACCAAACGAATCATCTGACATGTTCATATCATTGTCAGGTGATGTAACTTCCTCGGAATCATCTTTATATTCTTTATATATTGTGTATTTGTCATTGTATGTATACCCACAGCCCTGACATGTATGTGTTGTAAAGCCAAAATCTGTGACAGTTGGTTCTGTTACTGTATCATTGTATACAGGATTATCACATTTTTCAGGAAGTAACGTAACAGAATAATCAAATGTTTCGTTGGCATCAAAATCATATTTAAATCCCGAATACGCATATGTCCAGTTCATGACTTCGCCCATATTTGCCTTACAATATGCTCGTCTGTCTGTATTATCCTCATAAAATGTAATCTGTCCGTAAACTTCATTGTTAAGGACTTCACCAGCATATGTAAGAGATAAATCATACTGATATACCATATACATTCCAACAAGCCCACCATCATGGACGTAACCATGGTCTGAATCATAACCGTCGATATTTATTTTACAATTTCTAATATTAAGGAAACCTGCCGCATATGCTCCACCCATAAACTGTTCGTCTTTTACCTGTTTATCCGTATCAATACACACAAGTGTCACATCGGTTGAAACATTGTCAAGATTACCGCTTCCAAAACCTGCGATTCCGCCTGTTCCCCACATTTTTGCCGAATCTGTAAGACTTACATAAGAATCGCTTATGATACAATCTGATATATTGCTGTTATTACAAAGTCCTGCAATTGGAGCTGCAAAGCAATGATTATTTGTAGCAACTTCAATTCTTGCACCTTTGATATTAAGACCGCTCACATCAGCATTAGAAAGTATTCCAAACAATCCCGCACCATATGTATCATATTCTTTTCTGTTTCCGTCGTATGTTTTCATTGTGTGTCTGTTTGTTTTTGTCACAGAAAGGTTAAGTATTGTATAACCATTGCCGTCAAATTTTCCCGAAAAGTCCCAAGGTGTCCAATCTATGTCTGTCATGTCAATATCTGCCATAAGTCTGTAACTTCCAGTTTGATTTTCTGATGCTTTCACAAGCTCGGCCGCTGTATGGATTTCTGTAATATCTCCTGTATTTTCTGCTGTTTTTGCTTTAACAGATGTATCCGGCACTATCTGCACAATACACAAAATAACAAGAATCACAGCAGCAATATAATTCAAAAAATTAAAATTCTTATAATTATTTTTCATATAACTATTCTCCACATAAACATTTATAAATGTGATTATTACACCAAAAGACACATCACAACAATTTTATTATGTCATGATGTGTCTTTTCTGCCGTATAAGATTTTTTATTACGGACTTTATGTATTATCTTAAATATTAACCTTAACTATACGTGGACGGAGTCCTGCTTCATCAAGTTTTTTAACAATTTCTTCCTTGTGTTCGTGACCAAATGCTTCTATTGTTATTCTAAGTTCAACAGTTGCCTTTCTGTTAATGCTTACAAACTGGTTGTGCTCAAGTTTGATTACATTTCCGCTTGCCTCCGCTATAATTGAAGCGACACGTACAAGTTCACCCGGCTTATCAGGAAGAAGAACAGATACAGTGAAGATTCTGCTTCTCTGGACAAGACCCTGCTGTACTACGGATGACATTGTGATAACATCCATATTGCCGCCTGAAAGAATAGATACAATCTTCTTATCCTTTACATTCATCTGCTTTAATGCTGCTACTGTAAGAAGACCTGAATTTTCTACTATCATCTTGTGATTTTCTACCATATCAAGGAAAGCAACGATTAAATCTTCATCCGGAACAGTAATTATGCTGTCAAGATTCTTCTGAAGGTATGGGAAAAGCTTGCTTCCCGGTGTCTTTACGGCAGTACCGTCAGCGATTGTATTTACTGTAGGAAGTGTAATAACTTTACCTTCTTTTAATGATTCCTGAAGACAGTTGGCTCCCGCAGGCTCTACACCGATTACCTTGATATTCGGATTAAGAAGCTTTGCAAGTGTTGAAACACCTGTTGCAAGTCCGCCGCCACCGATTGGAACAAGGATATAATCAACTGTAGGAAGCTCTTTTATAATCTCCATTGCGATTGAACCCTGACCTGTCGCAACATCTAAGTCATCAAAAGGATGAACGAATGTAAGCCCCTGCTCTTTTGCAAGTTTCATTGCATATTCACATGCTTCATCATATACATTTCCGTATAAAACAACCTTTGCACCATAACCTTTAGTACGATTTACTTTGATAAGAGGAGTTGTTGTAGGCATTACTACTGTTGCAGGAACACCATACTTTGATGCTGCATATGCAACACCCTGTGCATGATTACCGGCAGAAGCTGTAATAAGTCCTTTTTTTCTTGCGTCTTCTGACATTGTGCTGATTTTGTAATATGCACCTCTTACTTTATATGCACCTGTATACTGCATGTTTTCCGGCTTTAAATATACCTTATTTCCTGACTGGTTGCTGAAATATTCGCTGTATACAAGATTTGTTGCAAGTGTGACCTCTTTAACTTTTTCAGCGGCTTCTTCAAATTTTTTAAGTGATAATTCTTCCATTGTTTCTCCTTTTAAGCTTTACTGCTCATCATTATTTTCATTTACATCAAAAAGTGCATTTACAAACACATCTGAATCAAATTTCTGTAAGTCCTCAACCTGCTCTCCAACACCGATATATTTGACAGGTATTCCCATCTCTGCCTGAATTGCTACAGCGATACCGCCCTTTGCAGTACCATCCATCTTAGTGAGGATTATACCGGTAATATTAGTTACTTCGCTAAATTCCTTTAACTGTGAAAGTGCATTCTGACCTGTAGTTGCATCAAGCACGATAAGATTTTCACGGTACGCTTCCGGATATGAACGCTCAATAACCCTGTCAATCTTTTTAAGCTCTTCCATAAGGTTTTTCTTATTGTGAAGTCTTCCTGCCGTATCGCATAACAATACATCTGCATTACGGGCTTTTGCAGCAGCTACGGCATCAAAAATCACGGCAGCCGGATCTGAACCTTCACTCTGTGCTATTATATCAGTTCCTGTTCGTTTTGACCACTCCGTAAGCTGTTCAATTGCAGCAGCCCTGAATGTATCTGCGGCAGCCATAATAACTTTTTTATTCTGTGCCTTTAACAGACCGGCAAGTTTGCCTACAGAAGTAGTTTTTCCGACACCATTTACGCCAATAAGCATTACTATAGACTGCTTATTTTCAAAATCATAGGCATTTTCGCCAAGATTCATCTTTTCTTTGATTGTTTCAATGAGAAGTTGCTTACATTCCTCAGGCTGTTTTATTTTATTTTCTTTAACTTTTTCCTTTAAATCTTCGATAATCTCTTCTGTTGCACGAACGCCGATATCACCCATTATAAGTGTCTCTTCAAGTTCGTCATAAAAATCATCATCAATCTTTGAAAATCCCGAAAACACCGAATCAATACCTGAGACAATATTGTTTCTTGTCTTTGTTAATCCTTCTTTTAATTTACTGAATAATCCCATACTACTCCTTTTTATTATCTTTGTCCAAATCATTTGCAATTAAATCTACTGATACAAGTGTAGATACACCCTTTTCCTGCATCGTTATACCATAAAGCCTGTCCGCTGCCGACATTGTACCACGTCTGTGTGTAATTACAATAAACTGCGTATGCTTTGTAAGCTTATGAAGATAATTAGCAAATCTTCCTACATTTGAATCATCAAGTGCGGCTTCAATCTCATCAAGAAGACAGAATGGCGACGGTTTAAGATTCTGAATTGCAAATAAAAGTGCTATAGCCGTGAGTGCTTTTTCTCCACCTGAAAGCTGCATCATATTCTGCAGTTTCTTTCCGGGCGGCTGTGAAATAATAACAATTCCTGCTTCAAGAATATCATCACCTTCAACAAGTTCAATCGTTCCACGTCCGCCTCCGAAAAGTTCTTTAAATACTTTATCGAATTCTTTTTTAATTTCCTCAAACTTCTGTGCGAACTGGACACGCATGCCATTGTCAAGCTCTTCAATCACCTGTGTAAGCGAACTTTCCGCTTCAATGAGGTCATCATGCTGGCCCTTTAAGAAAATATATCGCTCATTTACTTCTTTGTATTCCTCAATCGCATTAACATTTACATCACCCAGATTTTTAATGGCAGTTTTAAGAGAATGTATTTCTTTCTTTAATGATGAAAGATTGTCAAATTCAGGATTTTTAAGTTCCAATGCATAACTATAAGTAAGCTCGTACTCACTCCACATATAATCTGTAATTGAATCACTGCTCTCCTCAAGTTTTTCTTTACCAGAATTAAGACGGTAAACTTCCTTGTCAAGATCAGTTATATGTTCGTTAAGCTTTTCACGTTTTTCAAAGAACACTTTATGGCTTGAATTCATTGCGTCACGCTGTGTTTTAAGCTTGGTAATTTCAAGACTGCATTCTGAAATCTTTTTTGCTGCATTTTTAATTAAAATATTAACATCTTCTATCTCTGCCTGCTTTGACTTGACATCTCCAGCTGTAAGTTCCTGTTTCTGCTTTATTTCTTCTTTTTCCTGATTAAGACGGCTTATTTCACTCTCAAGACGTGACTTATTTTCATCTATAAAGCTTTCTTTTTGCAAAAGCGAAGAATATTCTATCTTAACATGCTCTGAATCAGTAAGATGTTTTGCCTCTTCCTGTTTTTTGCTCTCCAGAAGTGAGGTAAGCTCATCAATCTCTTTCTGTGAACTTTCTGTAGAACTGTTTAAGTTCTCAAGATTACCACTCACAAGACTTTGCTGCTGTAATACAGATTCTATCTCTTTTCCTATCTCAGCAACCTGAATCTGCGAATCTTTGTATGAATCAATAATCTCTGATTTCTTTGAAAGTGCCTGCTTGAGATTTAACTGGACTGTATTTTTATTAAGCTGTGCTTCTCGCATCTGCTTATTGAGCACATCAAGTTCTTCTCTTATTGATGCAACAAGCTTTCTTAACTCAGCTATCTCATTTTTTGTATCATTAAACTGCTTATTGACATTTGTAGTATTAACTTTTAACTCTTCAATCTCACGGCGTCGTCCGAGAAGATTTCCCGCATTCTTAAATGCACCACCGGTCATTGAACCACCCGGATTTAACTGTTCGCCTTCAAGCGTAACGATTCTTAAAGAATGTTTATATTTTCTTGCAATAGCAAGTGCATTATCAATATTGTCAACAACAAGAATTCTTCCAAGAAGGTACTTTGCCAGATTCTCATACTCAAACGAAATTCTTACAAGGCTGCTCGCAACACCTATAACACCTTTTTCATTCATGCACGGCTCTTTTTCTATTGTATTTCTTCCCGATATTGACGATAAAGGAAGAAATGTTGCCCGTCCAAATTTATTTTCTTTAAGATATGCAATAAGGTTTTTTGCTGTATTTTCATTATCAGTTACAATATTCTGGATTGTTCCGCCAAGAGCCGTCTCAATCGCAGTCTCATATTTCTTTTCGACTTTGATTATATCCGCAATAACACCGATTATTCCCTCATTTTCAGATTTCAGTTCCATAATCTTTCTTATGCTGTTACCGTAACCGTCGTATTTTTCTGTGATTGCGATTAACGACTCAAGTCTTGATTTTTCACGGTGATACTGCTGTGAAAGTTTGTCTGCCGCACTGTTTAAATCAGCAATTTTCTGCTTGTTATCAGCAACAGCAGCATTTTTATGTTCTATTGATAATGTATATTCAGCAATAGTATTTTCTGTTTCTTTAAGCTTATTCTCCAAAGAAGAAATCACTGAATCCTGTGCATTTTCCTGACTTTTGCCCTGGATTATCCTGCTGCTTAACTCTGCTTTTTTAATATTAAGCTGTTCGAGCATTGTCTTGAAACGCTGGTTATCGGCATTTATATTAGATTTTTCATTTAAAATATCATAGATTTTATTCTGGTTTGCATCAATCTTAGATGAAATATCTTCTATCTGTGCAGTTATTTCTTCATGCTTTCTGTCATTTTCAGCCTGTTTTTCTTCAAACTCAGACAAACTGTCTTTCAGTGTGTCTTTCTGATTTATTACATCTTCAAGTGACTTGTTTTTTTGCTCTATATCTTTGTCTATATCAGCAATTCGCTCTGAAAAATGTCTGTTTCCGGCTTCAATCGTTTTTATCTGTTCAGCAAATACATTTATCTGACCTTCCAGACGCTGTTTTTCAACTTCTGTATCTGAAAGTTCTGTATTTACTGATTCTATCCTGCCATTAACTTCTGAAAGCTTTGATTCAATTGAATCATATTCTGCTCTTGTGCTCTCATACTCAGCATTTGCCTGCAAAAGTTCATTTTCAGCAATACTTATCTTTTCATTGACCGCTGTCAAATCTTCGCGGATTTTATCGCTTTCCAGAAGAAATGCATTGACATCTCTTGTCTTTAAATCTTCTTTTAACCTGAGGTATTCCCTCGCTTTTTCTGACTGCTTCTCTAATGGATCTACCTGCTTTTCAAGTTCTGACAAAATGTCGTTCACACGGACAAGATTATCCCGTTCGTGTTCGAGTTTTTTTATCGCTGCAGCTTTTCTTCTCTTAAACTTTACAATTCCTGCAGCCTCATCAAAGAGTTCTCTTCTCTCCTCAGGCTTACCACTTAATATTTTATCAATCTGACCCTGACCGATAATAGAATATCCTTCTTTACCGATACCTGTATCATAGAAAAGCTCTGTAATATCTTTCAGACGGCACGCATGTCCGTTCATCTGGTATTCGCTCTCACCAGAACGGAATACTTTACGTGTAACTGTTACTTCATCATAATCGACAGCGAGTGCATGATCCGAATTATCGAGTGTTATTGAAACATAAGCATATCCTACAGGCTTTCTCGCTTCTGTTCCGGCAAATATGACATCTTCCATCTTTGCACCTCGAAGCTGCTTCGCACTCTGTTCGCCGAGAACCCATCTTACAGCATCAGCAACATTACTCTTTCCTGAACCATTCGGTCCTACAATGCCTGTAATACCATTGTGGAAGTCAAAAACTATTTTATTGGCAAATGACTTAAAGCCCTGGACTTCTATACTTTTTAAATACATCTATCTTTTTCCCTTCGGGTTAATATCAACACCCTGCTCTTTAAGCAGAATAAGTGCATTATATGCCGCTTTCTGCTGTGCGGCCTTTTTTGTGTGTCCCTCTGCTTTTACATTAAATAAATCTCCTGCACTTGCACACACTTCAAATATTTTATCGTGTTCAGGTCCTTTTTCGCCTATCATTTCATACTTTACTTCAATTCCGTTAGCCTGAACTACCTCCTGTAAGATAGTTTTGCTATCATAAAAGAGTTTTTTATTATCAAGATCATTTAATATGAACTTCGTGATAAATTCTTTTGCACTAGCAAAACCACCGTCAAGATAAATCGCACCAATTACAGCCTCACATGCATCTGAAACTATTGAATCACGCTTGCGTCCTCCGGTAAGTTCCTCACCTTTTCCAAGCATTATAAACTCATCTAATCCGAATGCCCTCGCACAGAGTGCAAGTGTAGGCTCACATACTATACTTGCTCTGAGTCTTGTCATAGAGCCTTCATTCATCTCGGAATGGTTTTTATATATGTAATCGCTTGAGGTAAGCTCAAGAACCGCATCTCCAAGAAATTCAAGTCTCTCGTTATCGTTTACTTTTCTCATCTTGACTTCATTCGCAAATGAACTGTGTGTAAGTGCTGTTTTCAAATACTTTTCATCATTAAAATGATAACCAATTCTGTTCTGGAATTCTTTTAAATCAGAGTTGTTTTTCACATTAATCTCCATTCTGCCTTTGTGGCTAAAAAAATCGGGCTGTCATATAAGACAGCCCGTTCATATTATTTAACTGCTGACTTAATCTCGTTTACTGCATCTGCAACAGTAACAATCTTCTCTGTTGCTTCATCAGGAATCTTAATGTCAAACTCATCTTCAATTCCCATTACTATCTGCAATACATCAAGTGAATCTGCATTAAGGTCATCAACAAATGCTGACTCCATTGTAATCTTCTCAGGTTCGATGTTTAATACATCCGCAATAATTTTCTGAATCTTCTCAAATTCCATGATAAACCTCCTATATTACTCTTCAACATTAAGTGAAGCTGTAATCTTTTCATTAATTTTTTGTTTTTTAAATTTAACACACTGTATAAGTGCATTGCCAATCTCTTTTGATGTGGCATTGCCATGAACCTTAACCACAAGACCGTTAAGACCTATCAGTGGTGCTCCGCCGTACTCTGTCGCATCAAGAGTCTTTAACTCCTCTTTAAGCGATTTCTTTATTAAAAGTGCACCTATCTTAGTCTTAAAGCTTGACATCATCGCACCTTTAATCTTCTTTATCAGTGTAGAAGCTGTTCCCTCGTAAAGCTTTAATATTACATTTCCAACAAATGCATCACATACAATAACATCTGCATCTCCCTTAGGAATATTTCTTGCTTCTATACTTCCTATAAAATTAATATCTTTACATTCCTTTAATAAAGGATAGGTTTCCTTTACAAGTGCATTGCCCTTTTCTTCTTCAAGACCGATATTTACAATAGCAACTCTCGGATTCTTTATTCCCAGGATGTTCTCCATATAAATAGAACCCATCTTAGCCCACTGAACAAGGAAGCTAGGTCTTGCGTCGACATTACCGCCACTGTCAACAAGAAGTGACACTCCTGTTGCTGTAGGAATAAGCGGTGCCATCGGAGGACGTTCAACGCCCTTGATTCTGCCTACAATTGTCTGACCACCTACAAGTATTGCACCAGAACTTCCTGCTGAGACAAATGCATCTGCCTTTCCTTCTTTTACAAGATACATTGCTTTTACAAGTGAAGATTCTTTCTTGCGTCTTACAGCCATAACAGGCGGTTCACCTGTCTCTATGACATCAGCCGCGTCAACAACTTCAATCTGTTCTTTGCTATAATCATATTTATCCAGTTCTGCCTGTATTGCTGCTTCTTTACCGACAAGAACCACGTGAATATCATTTTCTTTTTTAGTTGCTTCAACTGCACCCTTTACGACTTCACCGGGTGCATTATCCCCACCCATCGCATCAAGTGCTACTCTGCATATATCTGACATTATTTATCTCCATTCTTAAAATATAAAAATATCAATCGTCTTTTAATATACTATAAATTTGTTTTAAAATCAAGCTGACGCACTTGCACATATGTAATATATTTTATCACAGTCAACCATTCTGTAATTTTGGAATTATCCGTTATAATAAACTTATAATTTTCATTTTTTAATATATCACTCTGTTTATAACAAAAAACCGGGTCATATCCATACAGACACAACCCGGCATTTATAAACGTAAGAAAAAAATTAATCAACAGTGATAATTTCTTTCTTGTTGTATGATCCACAAGACTTGCAAACTCTGTGAGGCATCATTAAAGCACCACACTTGCTGCACTTTACAAGATTAGGAGCACTCATTTTCCAGTTAGCTCTTCTCTTATCTCTTCTAGCCTTTGAAGATTTATTCTTAGGACAAATTGACATAGGTTACACCTCCTTAAAATTGTTTAAAATATCTTTGAAAACAGACATTCTGGGATCCAGGGATTCCTTTTCACAATCACATTCAGTGACATTCAAATCTGTTCCGCAAACAGGACATAATCCCTTGCAGTCATCTTTACATAAGACTTTCCCTGGCATGGATAACAATAATTCGCCGAAAACAAGTCTGTCAACGTCGAGGCTGTATCCATCAATATAGTCTTTTTCTTCTGGCTCTTCATCCTCAGATGCATTCTCTTCCATCTCAACAGTATCATCAATATCAAAACTGACGCTTGTCAATACAGGTTTAAGGCATCTGTCGCAGGGAATATTCATATCAACCGAACCACTGCAGATAATATGAAGCTTGGACTTGCCGACCTTCACAATCTTTAATTCAAACGGCTCTTTACTTACAATCTCATAACTGTTCAAACCGTCATCGAACTTGTCCATATCAAGACAAGCACTGACTGTAAGTTCATCCTCTGTACCGGATAGAAGCTTTCTTAAATCAATTAGCATAATTGTCTCCAATTCACACTATATACGGTGCGTAAAAGTCAAAGCATAACGCAATTACGTTTACCACACTTTGTCTATTATACGCACCGCCACAATATTTGTCAACAAAATATTTAATTTATTAAACAAAATTTACAAAAAATTTGTCAGACAAAATTATTTAACTAATGCTAATGTCTCTCTTGCAATAGCAAGTTCCTCATTAGTAGGAATTACACAAAGTTTAACCTTTGAATCAGCTGTTGAAATAATACCTTCAACACCACAAGCCTTCTCAGAAGCGGCTTCATCAAGTTTAACTCCGAGGAATCCAAGATACTTGCAAACCATTGGTCTTAACCATGCTGCGTTCTCACCTACACCTGCTGTAAATGTGATTGCATCTACACCATTCATTGCTGCTGTGTAAGAACCGATGTACTTAGCAACTCTGTAAGCATATGCCTCAAGTGTAACCTTAGCAATCTCATTGCCTTCGTTAGCTGCAGCATTAAGGTCTCTGAAGTCAGATGAAATACCGCCTGACATGCCAAGAACACCAGACTTTTTATTAAGAATATTAAGCATCTCGCTTACAGTTAAATTCTCATGGTTGCAAAGATATTCAATAATTGCAGGGTCAAGATCACCTGAACGTGTACCCATGATAAGTCCTTCAAGCGGAGTAAGACCCATAGATGTATCTACACACTTGCCGCCGATTGATGCTGAAATTGAAGCGCCGTTACCGAGGTGGCAAACAATAACTTTTGCTGTCTCTGGATTAAGATTAGCAAACTTGATAGTTTCTTTAGATACAAAGCTGTGGCTTGTTCCGTGGAAACCATATCTTCTTACGCCATATTTCTCATAATATTCACGAGGAATAGCATAAAGATATGCCTTTGGCTCCATTGTTCCACCGAATGCTGTATCCCATACAGCCACATTTGGCTTACCTGGCATAGCAGCCTCAACAGCCTCAATACCAATTAAGTTAGCCGGATTGTGAAGAGGTCCCAAATCAAAACACTCTCTTACAACTTTCTTAACATCTTCTGTAACGATACATGACTCGATATATTTCTCACCTGCATGAAGAACTCTGTGACCTACAGCAGCGATTTCGTCTGTTGACTTAATAACGCCATGTTCTGCATCCATAAGAGCGTCAAGTACAAGTTTTACAGCAATGTTGTGATCCTTCATAGGTGTCTCAACAACATATTTGTCTTTGCCTGTTGGCTTATGTGTAAGAATAGAACCTTCAATACCGATTCTTTCTACAAGACCTTTTGCAATTACGCTCTCATCATCCATGTTAATCAACTGGTATTTAAGTGATGAGCTTCCACAGTTTAATACTAAAATGTTCATATTTAAAAAATTCTCCTTAAATAATACTTTTACTAATTGCTTTTTAAATAATGTCTTTGTAAATTACTTTGACATCTGAGCCTGTACTGCTGTTAAAGCTACTGTACCAACGATATCATCAGCGAAACATCCTCTTGAAAGGTCATTAACAGGCATTGAAAGACCCTGAAGAACAGGACCATAAGCCTCAGCCTTTGCAAGTCTCTGAACAAGCTTGTATCCAATATTTCCTGCTTCAAGTGAAGGGAATACTAATGTATTAGCTTTGCCGGCAACTGGTGAACCTGGAGCCTTTAATGCAGCTACTTCTGGAACTAATGCAGCATCTAACTGAAGTTCTCCGTCAACAGCAAGTTCTGGATATTTCTCTTTAGCAATCTTTGTAGCCTCTGAAACAAGATCTACTCTCTCATGCTTTGCACTGCCATATGATGAGAATGAAAGCATAGCAACCTTAGCAGGCTTTCCAACAAACATCTCGAATGACTGAGCTGATAAAGCTGCAATCTCAGCAAGATGTTCTGAATCAGGGTCAATATTAACAGCACAGTCTGCAAATACGAAAAGACCATTCTCACCAAGTTCACAATCAGGAACTTCCATAAGGAAGAAGCCTGATGTGCTGCTTACGCCCGGCTTACATTTAAGAAGCTGTAAAGCTGGTCTGATTGTGTTACCTGTTGAATGGCATGCACCAGAAACAGCACCATCAGCATCACCGCACTTGCACATAAGACATGCATAGTACATATAATCCTTCTCCATCATCTCTTTAGCCTGCTCAGGTGTAACACCCTTCTTAGCTCTTAATTCTACAAACTTATCAATATACTTCTGCTTGTTAGGGTCGTTAAAAGGATCAACAACTGTTGCACCTGAAATATCATAACCCTTGCCGTTCTCAGCGATTTCTTCAGGTGTACCGATAATAATAAGATTAGCGATACCTTCCTTTAAAATCTTCTCAGCAGCCTCATATGTTCTCTTATCCATAGATTCTGGCAATACAATAGTCTTCTTGTCTGCCTTAGCTTTTTCTTTAATTGTGTCAATAAATGCCATGATTACTGACTCCTCCTTGTATTATGTAAATATCAATAAGTATCACTTACAATACTTTTTCTAAATTATATACCAAATTTTTGGCAAGTACAAGTTATTATATTGTTTTATTTGCCGCACAAAGTTAAGTATGTTAAAATATTTATATATAAAACACTTTATTGTACGTAAAACGGAGTTAAAAATGCAGAATATAAAAGCAGCCGGTCTTGTAACCGAATATAACCCATTCCATAATGGGCACTTATATCACCTTCAAAAATCGCTCGAAATTACAAATGCAGATATTGCAATCGCTGTTATGAGCGGTAATTTTGTGCAGCGTGGAATTCCTGCCATAACTGACAAATACAAACGATGCCGTGCTGCCGTTGATTCCGGCGTAAATCTTGTAGTTGAACTGCCTTTATTTTATGCTGTTTCAAGTGCGGAAATTTTCGCAGCAGGTGCCGTAGCGACACTTAACGCATTAAATGCATCTTTCATTTCTTTCGGATGTGAAAATGCTGATATCCAAATGCTGAAAAAAATAGCAATAACACTTGTCAACGAGCCCGATGAATACAAAAAGCATCTAAAAAAAGCCCTCACATGCGGAGATTCATTTCCAACTGCCAGAGCTAAAGCGTTGTCAGAATTTTTTAAATCAGATGATATAAGCAAATTAATTTCATCACCAAATAATATTTTAGCAATCGAATATATAAAAGAAATAATAAAATCAGAAAGTGCTGTCACTCCTGTCGCACTCACAAGAAAAATAAGCGGTTACCACGACATCGAAATTCATGAAAATATAGCCAGTGCATCTGCAATAAGAAAAATTTTGCATGACAGTGGCATCCACAAAAACAATGACAGCCGCTGCAAAAATATAAAAGAGCTTCAAAATGTCATGCCCGAATCGATGTACAATATATTAGCATCCGAAAGCCAGAACAATACACTTATATATGCTGATGATTTTTCTTCTATGCTGAATTACAAAATTTCAAACATTTTTTATATTGCCAAATATAATAAAAATGCATGCATTGAAACATTATGTGCATACCATGACATTAATAAAGACCTTGCATGCCGTATATATTCATCATTTACAGGCTGCGACTCATTTAATGGATTTATTGAAAAAATAAAAACACGCGGCTTTACTTATTCGAGGCTGAGCCGGTGCCTTATGCATATTATTCTTGATATAAAAAAAGAAAATATATCGCAATATGAGTCTCTTCCATATATAAGAATTCTTGGTTTTGACAAAAAAGGCCGTGAATATCTAAGTCAAATCAAAAAGACATGTCCTGTTCCGATAATCACAAAAGCTGCCGATTACAAAAATCTTTTAACCAACGACATTCATGCCGCATCTTTATACAACCAGATTGTATACACAAAATCCGGCACAATAAATAAAGACGAATTCAGACAGCCTTTATATATAAAATAACAAGCATAAAACAACAAGGAGTTCATAGCATAAACTCCTTGTTATATATTAATCCGTTATATATATTAATCCGCTATATATTTCAGCATCCCACTATATGCCGTTTCAAGTTTTTCAAGATTCCACCTTGCGTTTGCCGGGCTTGTTGACGGCAGTTTCACAGCTTTAATCCCAACAGTTTCAAAGACATATTTTTCATACAGGTCATATGCCTTATTTCCGTTCGCAAATATTGCCTGTATGTCTGATTTGTTTAATATTTTTGTAAAATCATTAACCGTAACATTTTTTATGCTGCTGTCGTCAGAACCTTTTATTGTACAGCTCTTTATTACATCCCAGATTCCTATATGATGCGATAATAAAAATTCTTTCTTTTCCTGTATTGAAACAGGCAGCTGCGAATCTGTAATTCCAGAAAGCACCCGCCAAAAACGGTTTTGCGGGTGCCCATAATAAAATCCATATTCTCTTGATTTAACAGACGGAAATGTACCAAGAATCAATATTCTTGTATTTTTATCATATACCGGTTCAAATGTGTGATTTATATTAACGTACTCTTCCATTTTAATTAATTCTTAAAACTGTGGATTGGTGCAGGAATTCTTCCTTTTCTGTTTACAAACGCAGAACAGTCAAACTGGTTGACCGGCATAATAGGTGCATATCCGAGAAGTCCGCCGAATTCTACAGTCTCTCCAACACTCTTTCCGACAACAGGAATAGCTCTTACAGCTGTTGTCTTCTGGTTTACCATACCGATTGCAGCTTCATCCGCAATAATTCCTGAAATTGTCTCAGCCTTTGTATCTCCCGGAATTGCAATCATATCAAGTCCTACAGAACATACGCAAGTCATGGCTTCAAGCTTTTCAATGCACAATGCTCCCGCATTAACAGCATTAATCATACCCTGGTCTTCACTTACAGGAATAAATGCACCACTTAATCCGCCAACATAAGAAGAAGCCATTACACCACCCTTTTTAACCTGGTCATTTAAAAGTGCGAGTGCTGCTGTTGTTCCCGGTGCTCCTGCGTGCTCAAGTCCGATTTCTTCAAGAATATCAGCAACGCTGTCACCAATAGCCGGTGTAGGAGCAAGTGATAAATCTATGATACCAAATGGTATTCCGAGTCTCTTTGATGCTTCCTGTGCAACGAGCTGTCCAACTCTTGTAATCTTGAAAGCTGTCTTTTTAATCGTCTCGCATAATACCTCAAAACTTTCACCGCGTACACTTTCAAGTGCATATTTAACAACGCCAGGACCGCTTACGCCGACATTGATAATCGCATCATCTTCTGAAACGCCGTGAAATGCTCCCGCCATAAAAGGATTATCATCAGGTGCATTACATAAAACAACAAGCTTTGCACATCCAAGCGAATCTGCATCCTTTGTCTTTTCTGCTGTCTCTTTTACTATCTGTCCCATAAGACGCACTGCATCCATGTTAATACCAGTCTTTGTTGAACCGACATTAACAGAACTGCATATAAGCTCTGTTGAAGCCATAGCCTCAGGTATTGAACGGATAAGAAGTTCATCACTTCTTGTCATCCCTTTAGATACGATTGCAGAGTATCCACCGATAAAGTTTACTCCGACTTCATGTGCTGCCTTATCAAGAGTCTTTGCAATAGTAACATAATCCTCTGGTGTCTTACATGCTGCAGCACCTACAAGTGAAATTGGTGTAATTGATATTCTCTTATTTACAATAGGAACACCAAATTCTTTTGCAATGCTCTCTCCTGTAGAAACAAGGTCTTTCGCAAGAGTTGTAATTTTTTTGTAAATCTTTTCGTTTACTTCGTCAAGATTTTCACTTGCACAGTCAAGAAGATTAATACCCATTGTAATAGTTCTTACATCAAGATTCTCTTTCTCCACCATCTTATTAGTTTCAGTTACTTCAAATATGTTAATCATTGACTTCTCCTTCTTCTGACGATTATATACGATGCATCATATCAAAAATTTCTTCACGCTGGCATTTAATTGCAACCCCGATTTCATCACCAAGATTATCAAGATCAGAAATGACATCATCATATGGTTTTGCCGGCTGTGACATATCAACAATCATCATCATGTTAAAATAACCAGAAACTATTGTCTGCGATATATCAAGAATATTAATTCTGTTATCTGCAAGATATGAACATACCTTTGCTATAATACCCACTGTATCCTTTCCAACCACTGTAATCACACATTTTTTCATTGTTTTTTCCTCCATATTTTCCTTTTGTTTTAGATTTCGACTATCTTTGACGGTATATCGCGGTTAGCAACAGTAATGTCAAAATCATCAGCCCTGTACTCGCTGTCACTCATATCTATTTCAAGACGGACAGTCTCATATGCTAGTTTATCATAATTATTCTCTTTACTCAAATGCCCGAGAAAAATATTTTTAACATCATTCTCCAGAAGGCTGTCTATAAGATGCCCCGATGTCTCATTTGAAAGGTGTCCTTTATTACTAAGAATCCTTTGCTTAAGATAATATGGATAGCTTCCAACCTGCAAAAGATTCACATCATGATTTGCTTCTATAAGCATTGCCTGTGAGCCTTTTATATTATCCACTATGTAATCATCATAAAATCCAAGGTCAGTCGCAATTCCAATCTTTTTTTCTTTGCACTTTACAGTATATGCAACCGGTTCATTGGCATCATGTGACACCTTGAAAGGATGAATCTGCAAATCATTAACAAAAACATCCGCATCGGCATTTATCTCATTAAAAAGCGACTCGTCCATCTCTCCAAGTGATGAACATTCTTTAATTCCACGAATAGTGCCTTTGGTCGAATATATCGGAATTGAGTCTTTCCTTGATATAACACCTAGTCCTTTTATATGGTCAATATGCTCATGTGTCACAAACACAGCCGAAATATCTTTCATTGAAAGTCCGGCAAGTGCAAGTCCATCTGCAATTTTTTTGCGGCTTATTCCTGAATCAATAAGAATATGTGTATTTCCCGAGCCTACATATATGCAATTTCCACTGCTTCCGCTCGCAATCGTCATCAGCCGCATTTTCAGCCCTCCCAGTATAAGTCAATCAAATCACCATCTTTTAATGGTGCAAGATAATCTGCTTTTTGTCCGTTAAGTTTTAAAACAACATCCGAGCCCTGCGGCTTGCTGAGGTCAAAATCATAAAAATCAAATATGTCAACGAGCACATACTTTTTCTTTCCTGAAAGCTTAACCGGCTGATGATTTATAAGAACAAATATATCTTTTACAACATCATCACTCTGCTTAACTTCTTCCTGCACTGTATTTCCTTCAGTATCGGCTCCTGCTTTGGCTGCTTTATCCTCATGAGACTTTGCATATTCTGTATACTCTGTATTTTCTGCATATTCAGCATTTTCTTGTATATCTTCAGCTTCTGAATAAGTATCATCATCAAAACCTGATGATACTGTATAATCAGAAAGCCCATGTGTCTTTACAGAGAAGTTTTCATATACTTTTGTATCATTTTGTGCCGGCTCATTATTTACATAAATATTAAGATTTGACATATCCATATCAAGAAAAGTAAACAACTGCTCAACCGTGTAAAAATCAGCCATGGAAATATCATCGCCATTATTTATCTCATAAAACTCTGATTTCAACTCTCCATTTACATATGCAAATCTTGGACAGTTTACTTTTTTATCATCTACTATAAATGAAACAGTCGCCTTGAATTCATCAAGCCGGCCGATTGTTGTTGACGCTTTCGCACCTGCTGTTGATTCTTTAACTTCTATAATATCATTCTGCTCAATCTTTGTATTGAGATTGGCATTTTTCCCATTAATCATAATAACAGCACCATCGCCCGCCTCGCCACGTATAAGGCGTGTCTTTCCGTTTACAGTAAACTCAAGCTGTTCGCCTCTCTGTGGGAATAGTTTTTCATTAGGAAAACCTACCTGCATAACAGCATCAACAACTGTAAGTCTGTTATTATCATACATTTTTATTCTCTCACCATTGACAGTAACAAACATAAAACTGTTTTTCTGTGTGTAATAATTCGTACATATTCCGATTGGTGTTACATATAATGAATCTTTTTTAAATCCGTCAATATCAAACGAAATTGAACCGAGTACTTCTTCTCCACGCACAGCTACTCTCTCTGCCATAATGCCTAGATGTTCAGCTACCTTTTGTGTATAGCTTGCCATCTTTCCGCCGCCGCCAACAACAAATACCGCATTTACAGGTCTGTTCCCGTTAAGCTCTATTATCTTTTGGGCTGCAGCATCAGCCATTTTATCTATAACAGATTCCGAATCTTTAAGTATCTGCTCTGCCGGAATTTTCTGTGTAAGTCCCATTATATCCTTGAACTCAACAATCCCTTCTTTTTTATCACTTGCTTCAACTTTAATCTGCTCAGCAGTATTAAAATCAACAAGATAAGTCTTTGCAATAACTTCTGTTATTTCATCACCGGCAAGTGGAATCATTCCATATGCTATAATGCTTCCATCTTTTGTGAGACATATATCCGATGTCCCCGCACCGACATCTATAAGTCCGATATTAAGAAGCCTGTACGGTTCCGGAATAGCAACATTCATAGCCGCAATAGGCTCGAGTGTAAGGCTTGCCACATGAAGTCCTGCATATTCAACTGCCTGATAAAGTCCGTCAACGACTTCCTCAGGAAGAAATGTTGCAATAAGTTCAACTCCGATTTTTTCTGCTTTATGTCCCTCAAGGTTACTTATATCAAAACTGTTAAGTTTGTAGTTAACGGGTGTATTTCCAACACAGTAATAATGTATATCCGTACTGTTTTCATTAACCTGTGCATGTGCCTTTTCAACCGCAAGAAGATTAAGTGAATAAATATGTTCCTGCGTTACCCTCGTCTCATTTTCAAACGCATACTCTGCCGATGCATTTACTGTTTTTAACACACGTCCGGCTGCTGCAATACAAACATCTGTAAGAGCAAATCCGATCTGTCTTTCGAGACTGTTCTTTACCCGTCGTATTGTATCACCGACTTTATATATATCATGAATCTGTCCATCAAGCATTGCTCTTGTTGCATGCTTTTCTTCAGCCATTGCCACAACATGAAAAACCTGATGTGAAAGGTATCCAACAACTCCGACAATACTTCGTGTTCCTATATCCAGTCCAAAAACCAGATCATCTTTTATGGCCTTTAAATCTGTCATATCAATCAGCCCTTTCCTAAAATTAGTAAAAATATATCACATCTGCAATAATTTAACAAGCTGTGCATACGTATCATTGATGTTACCACTGTTATCGACCACTATATCACAGCCTTTCTTAAACTCTTCCTCACCAAGCTGGCTTTTTATGATTCCGTCAATCTTTTCATCAGAATAACCACGGCTTTCTTTCAATCTTTTTCTTCTTGAATCTTCATCAGCATATATATACCATGTCTCATCGCAGAAAACATTGTAATGGTCATCAAGAAGAAGTGCCGCTTCAACAAATATATAGTCATATTTATCATCTATTTTTGCCTGTGTTATCATTGACACTATCTCTTTTTTTACAACCGGATGAATTATACTATTTAAAACAATCCTCTTGTTCGGGTTAGAAAATATAACTGATGCAAGCTTCGGTCTGTCTATTTCACCAGTTGTCTCATCTATAATTTCGTCTCCAAAAAAAGCAATCGTTTCATCATATCCTTTTTTGCCTTTTTTCATCAGGTCTTTTGCAACATCATCCGCCATGATAATAAATGCATTAAAATTTTCTTTTATAAGATTAAGCACTGTACTTTTACCACAGCCAACGCCCCCGGTTATTCCTATCACTTTCATAACTCTCTACCATTCTTTCAACATTATAAAACATATACTTTTACTGAAAATTATGTGCTTAATGTGCTTCAAGCCAGTTATTTCCCTGTTTCATATCAATTTCAAGAGGAACAGACAGCTTAACTGCATTTTTCATTCCGTCCTCAATTATCTTCTTTACATCTTCTATTTCATCAGGATAAGTCTCAACAAGAAGTTCATCATGAATCTGCAATAGAAGCTTTGACTTGTATCCGCCTTTTTTCAACGCATCATATACTCTTATCATTGCAATTTTGATTATATCTGCCGCCGTTCCCTGAATCGGTGCATTCATTGCAACTCTTTCCCCAAATGAACGCTGCATAAAATTGCTTGATTTTAATTCCGGAATAGGACGTCTTCTGTTAAACATTGTAAGTGAATATCCTGTTTTTTTCGCATCTTCAACCATCGAATCAATATATCCTTTTATTTTCGGATATGTTTTAAAATACTGCTCAATATAATCAGATGCTTCTTTTCTTGAAATACTAAGATCCTGACTTAATCCAAATGAACTGATACCATAAATAATGCCAAAATTTACTGCTTTAGCATTTCTTCGCTGCAAATCAGTAACTTCATCAAACGGAACACCAAATACCTGTGAAGCTGTTATCCTGTGAATATCTTCAGCCATATTATATGCCTCAATAAGCTTCTCATCTTTTGACATATGTGCCATAATTCTTAGTTCAATCTGTGAATAATCGGCATCCAGAAAAACACATCCTTCTTTTGGTATAAATACTTTTCTAATCTGTCGTCCAAGTTCCATTCTTATCGGTATATTCTGCAAATTAGGCTCTGTACTGCTTATTCTTCCGGTTGCAGTTATTGTCTGGTTGAATTTGCCATGAATTCTTCCGTCTTCGCTTATATATGCTGCAAGACCGTCTGCATAAGTAGATTTTAACTTTGCAAGCTGTCTGTACTCAAGAATTTTTTTTACAAACGGATACTCAGGAGCAAGCTTGTCAAGCACATCGGCAGCAGTTGAATATCCGCTCTTTGTTTTCTTTTTGTACGGCATGTTCATCTTTTCAAACAAAATAACGCCAAGCTGTTTTGGTGAATTTATATTGAACTCTTCACCGGCCTCATCGTATATTTCTTTTTCAAGTACCTGTATACGGTTGCCAAGAACTTCACCATAAGATTTCAGCCCCTCTTTATCAACGCGTACGCCCTCTTTCTGCATATCATAAAGTACAAACACAAGCGGCATTTCTATATTAGCAAAAAGCTCTGTCATATTTTCATTTTCAAGTTCTTTTAATATCAAATCAGCACTAAAAAGACTCACATAAGCTGATTCACATGCATATTCTGCAAGTTCGTCCAGCTTTGTCATAAGCATTTCCTGCACTCCTGCTTTTCCAAACAGCTCCGATTTTGAAGGAAATGTTATATTAAGATACTGTAAAGCAATCTGCTCCGGCTCATAATTTTCATCATTAGGTTTTAACAGATATGAAGCTATGCTTACATCAACAAAAGCATCCTGCGAAATCTTAAGATTTTCATCTTTTTCAAACGCCCACAGAATTTCCTTTAAATCAAATACACGTATCTGCCTTTTTTTATTTGTATCAGACAGTACACCTAATTTTTGTACGGCATCTTTTAAATATTCATCTGTTATAAATCCCTGTTTTATTATAAAATATGTCTCTTTTTCCGAAAGACAGATTCCAAGACCATATATGCATTTTTCTTCATGAATGATTGACAATCCAAGATTTCCGCCATTATTTATAACTTCACAAGCTTTTTTTATAATATTTTCAGAATCGCCCAACTCCTGTATTACAACAATATCTTTCAGAGCGTCAGCCTTTGGAGCTGCTGTCATATCTTTGTCAAATCTTTTGAGCATTGTTTTAAAATTATATTTTTTAAACAATTCATATGAGGCCGGATTATAGAAATCTCCTATTTCAGCATTTTCTATGTTATAATCCAGCGGAACATTTATATTAATTTCCGCAAGGAATCTACTCATTTTGACCTGTTCGGCATTTTCTGTAATTGACTTTTGTGCCTTTGGCGGCTTTAATTCATCAAGATGTGCCAGAACATTATCAACAGAGTGATACTTCTGTATAATCGCAGATGCCGTCTTTGGTCCGACTCCCGGTGCTCCCGGAATATTATCAGAAGTATCACCCATAAGTGCTTTCATATCAATAAATTCAAGCGGTGTAACACCATAAAGTGCCACAACATCCTCAGGATAATAATTTTCTACTTCTGTGACACCTTTTTTTGTCTTAGGTATACGAATCTGTATTTTTTCTTCTGCAAGCTGCAGTAAATCCCTGTCACCTGAAATAACAGACACATCAATTCCAGCCGCCGCACTCCTTTTTGCAATAGTTCCAATAATATCATCAGCTTCATATCCGGCTTTTTCTATAACTGTAATATTCATCATACGGAGAAGTTCTTTGATAAGCGGTACCTGCTGTTTCAATTCAGGTGCCATAGGCTTTCTTGTTCCCTTATACGCCTCATATGCTTTATGTCTGAATGTCGGCTCGCTCAAATCAAAAGCAACAGTTATATAATCCGGCTTTTCTTCATCTATAAATTTAAACATAATATTAAGGAAACCATACATCGCATTAGTATGAATCCCCTCTGAATTAGTCAAATCAGGTATTCCAAAAAACGCCCTGTTTAAAATACTATGTCCATCAATCAAAATTAACTTTTTACTCATCATGTCTCCTTACAAATATATTATTACAGCTATTATCAGTACTGTCATTATCATACATGCATTTACAAACAACAGACACATATGCAGAAGATGATTGAATTTTTTAACTTCCGCAATCTTATTCTCACTGTCTTTTAATTTTTCTTCCACAAGACCGCTGAAATCATAATCATGAAGATATTTTTTATACTTTTCGCTAAGTTCTTTGGTCGCAGCCTCATTAAGTCCATATTCAACTATATAATAAATTTCAAATTCTTCCCGGCAGTCCTGGCATTGTTCCAGATGTTTAACAAACATTTCTTCTGCTTTGAGTGTCAGCTCGCCTTTTGAAAAAGGCACAATCATTTTCTGAATCTTCTTACAATCAATCATAGCCGGTCTCCAATCCTCAATGGTCTGCAATAAGAATAGTATATCATTATTAATCAAAAAAATAAACCTGTTTATCCGCTCCGATTCATGTGCTTGCACTGGACAGACGGCTCATTTGGATGCAGATTATTCATATTGTCCGTTCCACTAAAGATAAATTATATTTATTTATAGATAAATCAACTAATATGCCTTATTTGGATGAAAATAAAAACATTTATATTTTCTCTGAAAAAGAATTTGCCGATGAAGCTTTAGATTATTTTATGCAATAAGCCCGTATATGGGAAATAAAAGAGCTAGTTAAAGAAGAGGGGATAAAAACTCTAAGTCAACCCCTGTTTTTACTGACTGGTATCAGTTAAAAAAATATATTCAAAAGATGAATTGCAGGGAATGGTTTGGAAATCAGAAGATTTATTATCTGCTCCAGAAGATACTATAGTAATAAATGCTAAAGAAATTTCTTTTATTATGAGTAAAAAAATAATTCAACAATGTTTTGATATTTTTTCTTAATAATTTTACAATATATGCTCGGTTTTATACTATAATAGTGGACAAAATTTTCTGCACTTCCTCTGACCGTATCAGCATCCTCATCTTCTCATCCCCACCTTCAACCTCAGGCTTACCACACCTAAGATTATCCGTATGCTCTGACACACAACAATCTTTATACCAGCATTCACCCATAAGATTCCCTTTAACAGACCACTTTTCATTTTGTGTAAATTCACCAACCAATGACTTCATCACACGTTCTGTAGAATATCTCTTAAAACCTGCTATGTACTGTAATGTTTTCTCATCATCAATCTTTGATAAATCGATTCTGTGATTCTCAACTGCCGCCAAAACTTTATCACGGATTTTTATTTTATCTGTCTTTCCAGTGCCTGTCCATTCTACCAGCTTATCAAATGCAAGAATCAGGTACTCAAAACAAATAATATCCAGAATTACAATCTTTCCTTCCGACTTATCTGCTATTGATTTCAGCATACGATACTTGTTGCGAATGTCCTGATTATCAACCACATAATCAAACGCAACGAAGTATTCATCGCCATCTTCAGTCTCCAAGTCTATTAATGTATCCAGTAAGCCCTGATTGCTCCGTTTACTCTCAACAACAAGCTCATTGTCAAAGAAAAGCTGATTAACTAATTTCCAAAAGTGAAGCCCAGCACCGGTATCCTCTGTCCATAAATATCTCATATCACAACTCCTCTTCTAGTGTTATCCTGTTATTATCAAACTTCAGCACCTTAAAGCTCTTATCAGATACATTGAGTCCATCACAATTTCGCAGAAAGAGCATATACTGATTTGACAACTCAAAATTAATGAATCTCCTGACATCATCATTAATCAGACAATCTGCATTATCTATCACAATAAAACTATTTCTACACTGTTTTATTGCTTCTAAAAAATCATCTGATTTGTAGTTAAATAGCTTGATTGCTTTGTATTCGTCTGTCAATCTTATATCTTCCAACATTTCATAAAGTACTGTTTTGCCGGTACCACTGTCTCCACCAACAAGAGTAATTCTGTCCTCAAATTCCAAATCATATGAAAATGGGTCTGCTTTAAATCTAAGATTTTTATAAATCATCTGCTTCTCTCCTTTCATACTCCCTACTCCACCAAGCATTATAACCTCTCCCTCCGGTCACTATATCAGAATCGTTGAATCTGATTTTTGCATCATCCGGAATATCAAAAAGCGTTGGTCTTGACATATAAATCTTAATATTATCCATAGTAAAAATGATTCTAAGTACATTCGGCCCACATTCCTCAACATTTACCACTTTATCAGGATGCTTCACAATATTAAGTAATGTCTTGCAGCCTGATGATAAATTACGAATTGTACCCAAGCCATATTTTGTTTCTATATGCTTATCTGGCGTCAGCTTAGCCTCATCCACTTGTTGAATCAAATCAATTTCTTTTTGTGACATCTCTTCATTGCCTGTATTCAGGTTGAAGTACAAGTCATTGTGAAATATCCAGTCTTTTGAATTACTTTTTTCTGTATATATATCTATCATTTAATGTTGCTCCTTTTCATCATCACTTATCAACTATTTATAGTATTCTAAGATATGTAAGTTATACATTAATACACCTATATAAAGCACCTCCGTAAACTTTTTCAAGGGTCATGAATTAGTTATACTTTTAGCTTTCATATCATTTGTTTTTAATGTTCCCGGGTAAATTACCGCATCATCTAATTTTCGCCGTATTCTTAATTTTCTATATTGTTCTTCTGTCAATCCTTTTATTATAATGCACATATCATAATTCTTCCGTTCGCCCTTTCCTTGAACAATTCTTTTATTCTTCTCAAAATTTTGTTCTTCATTTATATAATACCATGTGAAATTTTTTTCAGCTTTCATCAATGGATCTTTTAATCCACCTTTGACCCCCTCCTGCAGTATTTTATCTTTATTTTCACTATTACAAAAATGTCTTAATCCATTCACTTTTATCTTTTCTATTTCTGAATTATTTAATTTTTCTTTTGGCGTATGATAAACAATATTTTTATAAAAATATTGTACAAAATCTATTATCTTTTTAACATTTCTCTTCCTTTCTTAAAACAAACTATAATTTACTTCTCGTTTATGCAATTATTATAGCTAAAATTGCAATAATCACCGAAATTACTGCAATAACCTGATTGCTCTTCGTGTAATTTATTTCTGCCATTTTTTTCATATAATCGTATTTCTCTTCATATATTTTCCTATAATCTTCTATCTTAATATATTTATCATCTTTTAACCTGCACTTAGTATTTCCCTTATATAAAATCCAATTTTTATCAAAATTTTTCATTAGCTCCTGTTCACTGCCTCTTAATGGTTGACATTCTGAAAAGCTTCTAACTTGCTTAAATAATTTAATTATTTGTCTATTAAAATATATTTTCTTACGTCCAGACACATATTTTGAATATTCTTTTTCAAAGAATGTAAGTTCTGGTTCACCCATTATTCTCAAATAGAATATGTTTCCATATTTCATTATATATTCGCTTATACCAAAATTAGGAATTACATTGTTTCCTGACAAAAGTACATAATTCGTGCTATCATAATTTCTATTAAGAATAATATTCTTGTCTTTATCGTAATAAGAAATACATAAACCATCTCCAAGATATATTTTATTGATATCTATAGATTCTTTTCTTATTTGATAAATAACACTAAGTAATTTCCTTTTTGCACCTGTTTCTGAAAAAAATAATGATGTCACAAAATGCTGACATATATATTCAAAATAAATTTGATTCATTTCATAAATCATCTCCAATTTATGACCATCATCAATATTAAAATTTCCAAAATAATCATCATCTGTTATTTGGGGCAAATAATCAATTATGAATTGATTACGCTCTTCTTCATTAAGCGAAATGTTAAATGAGATATCATATTCTATAAAAGCATAGATATCATTCATTTGTGTTACAGTTATATCTATGCTCTTTATATATTTAGAGTCTATAAATTGTACTTCCGCAAGTCTTCCCAAAAAGCAATGTTCCTTTTGTATATGCACATAGTCATATTTATGCAAAACGGTTTGTTTTCTATATAAAACATCAATAACCTTATACTTTTTGGGAGATAACTTATAAAGACTATTAACTAGCTTTGCCATTCCATCGTTTGATAAAATGTCATAGATTTTTACCTTGGGTACATAATAATCTAAAAAATAATCTGTGTGTTGTTTATTTCCACTTTCTTTTTCAATTTTTCTACAACAATCCCTTGTTTGTCTATCCACATATTCACTGTATTCAATCTGATTAAAATTTTTTAAATAAAATTCAATTTCAGATTTATATTTTCTATGTTTCATTTATACAACAATTCTCCATTTTAACTACACCTAATATTTTACTAAAGCCAAACAAAATACTAAAGTTCTTTAACAATCCTCATAAACTCTTCATATGAGTAAGCACCATTATATCCCGGATTTTTTGTTTCAAAAACCATATAATACTTGTACATTCTTCCAGCCATTTCAGCCCATTTTGCTCCCGTTTCTGCTTTTTCTTTGGACTCTGAATTTTCAAGTTGGTCTCCCTTTGTTTCTATCAGAAGCAGCTTGCCACTTTCTGTTTTTACCATTAAATCTGGATATGCGTTTATTGCACCATTGATTAAAAATCCTTTTCTTGCGATATTTCTATGCCACCATCTTACATTGTTTAAAGAAGACAATTCCATAACAACCTTTCGTTCATATTCTGTATCAAAGTTTTCTTCTTCGCTATACAAAGATTTTGGAATCGATGCAATAGTATTTGTCGGTGATATCTCTCTCGGTAATTTATACGATGGCAGACAAGAGATTTTGTCTTGTTCAACCCACTCATAAAACATTTTCTTTGCATATTCATCCAAAAGAGAATTAACTTTTTTATTAATTTTCAAAGCATAGATACCTGGTGTCTGTTCCATATCTGTTAATTGATCCTCAGTCAAGTTCTGAATAATTCTGTCTACATATAAATCCAAATCTCTATCATTTACCGCATTATTCTTTGATAATTTCTTTATTATCATATCCTTGCACAAACGTATTTTTCTATCTGATGGCTGTTCATCAAACCACTGTTTTACATTTTGGCTATCAAAGCCCTGCAATTTCCACGCTTTTGGCATTGCATCTGAATCATCAATATCTATACGAGCTATTTCAGAATCCACACTATCAAAATCTATAACTGTATCTTTATCCAATAAAGAAAATCCTGCATATAAATTTTCCTTGGATAGAGGCTGTTGCAGATGTTCAGAAAACAGAGAACGTCCTGTCTCAATCATAAATTGTGGTATTTCCATACTGCTAGCTTCATCTGCAAATAATTGATTCAATTTATAATGTTTCATTTTATCCCCTACTTCCGGCGGTACAGGTACATAATCTTCTTCTGTCTCCTGAAATTCCTGCCAATACAATTCATTCTGTGATTTTGCATGTTCAAGCATATCGTTAATCGCATTAGATGATACTGAACTATCTTCTGTTCCTGTTTCAGCAGATTCATTCTCCAATGTTTCCAACTGTATCTTCATTAATTCTACATTTAATCTGTCAAGTTCGTCTGTATCTTTATCATCATTACTAACTTGAATATTGTCAAGTGGCAGCTCTGTTTGACTATTAACTTCTTGTGTTGTCTGCTGTTCGTCAACTACCGCTTCACAATCATCTACTCTATAATCTTTACTTGTAAAGCCAGCCGCATTAAGTCCCGCTACTACCTTGTCGAGTGTTGCATAAAAGGCATTTGATGATGTAATAACATACGAAAGATTCAATACTTCTCTTTCATTCTTTCTCGTATTAGGAAGCCTGAGAATTCTTCCTAAAATCTGTTCTACATCTATACTTGATGTTCTATTCGCAACTGTTGCCAATATATATGCAAATGGACAATCCCATCCTTCCTTTAATGCATTAACTGTAATGATATATCTAATACCACAATCAGGACTGCTTAAATCTATATTTTTCAACTCATCCTTATCTGCAGTCTTTATTGCAATTTCAGACTCTGGTATTCCCATATCCATTAAAGTATGCTTAATCTTCTCATATGTTGTACTGTCAGCATTGTTTTTAGGCTGTGCCTGAAACAGTACAATAGGACGAATATATTTACCGCCGTTTTTTTGTCCCTGAACCGCTTCCAATTCCAGCTTTCTTCTTAATGATACAGCAGATATAAAAACATCTTCCTGTGATTTTCTGTTGTATACAATTACAGGTAGCTTTACCATGTTTTCCGCTTTTAACTGTCTGGCATCTACAAATGAGATTATATTGCTCCCCCTCTTCGGTGTTGCCGTTAGATCAAGTACAAATGACGGATTAAAATTCTGCAACATTTCCTTACTAAGCTTGCTCGTTGCATGGTGGCTCTCGTCAACAATAACAACAGGATTCAGTTTGCGAATAACCTGAATCAAAGCTGTTTCATCTGTATCTTCTAATAAATTACTGCTATCCTGTTTAAATCTTACAAATGGTAATAAACTACCATTTTCCTGATATGCTTTTCTTCCGTCTTTTTTATTTGTCCTAAATGAATCGTAACTTAATACAAAAATAGACAAATTGTCACTTACTGATGTTGGATTAAAATTCTGTCCATTCAGGAGCTGTTGCTTTGAGTAAACTTCTACTTTATTTCCAAAATCAACATCTATCTTCTTTCTATATGCATGATTCTTATCTGTTAATGTCTTATATGTCTGTGACAAGATAGCATCTGAAGGTACAAGCCATACTACTGCCTTAGGATGTATGTGTGGCATAGAAGCAAATATCTGTTTGAGTGAATTTGCTGCCAGAAAAGTCTTTCCTCCTCCCGTTGGAACTTTAAAGCAAACCTGAGGAACACCTGCTAGTTCAGGATTATATGGTGGCATGCCGTCTATTCCAACATTAATTCCTTTTTCATTCCACAAAGCATTATAGGCTTTACTTATATTCTGCTTTTCTATCAGCAATTCTAAAAACCTGTCTAAATCCTTTATTACCTGTAACTGATATTTTTTTAATTCCATATCTCATTCCTTTCTAGATATGTTCAATATCTCTTGGTATTTTCTTAAATGTGATATTCCATTTTTGTAAATCACTATCTGACAATGCACAAGAATCCGCATACATAACATATGCCTGTTCTTTCTTATGTACACTTGTTAAAAACTCGTAATCAAGTATTGTTGCCCTATCTTTTTCATAATAGAAATAATAGGCTGTTTCATTATACGAACCCAGAAAATACTTTTCCTGTGTATCTTCTTTATACTCAATGCCATTTGTCTCCGTATACCAGACATATTTTCTGACTTCAGTTATATCTACCTCATCATTTATCGTTCCATCTTGCAAAAATAATGAATTTCCTAACTCATAGTATGAAAAGTTTCCACCTGTTCCTTCTACTGCGTTCTTTCCTTCCCCATAACCATTTATTACTCGTTTCACACGCTCCGCAGTAATTGTGTCTGCATAATCTCCCATTTCTACAAGAATAAATTTTCTATTGCCTCCGTCTGACTTGTTCATATTCAAAACAGCATGAGCTGTTGTACCGGAACCTGCAAAGGAATCAAGAATAATAGAATTAGAATCCGATGCTATTCGAACAATCCGCTCAATTAATTCAAATGGTTTGGGAGTGGAAAACCCAGTAATATTAAGATTTTTAAGCTGATTAGATGCCCCTTGTGTGTGATTCACATCATCATAATGCCAAAGAGTTCTATTAACAACACCTTCATGTTCAAATAAAAATTTTTTTATACGTGGCATTTTTGCTGTTCCATCAACACCCCAAAACAAGCGATTATCCTCCTGAAATACTTCTGTTTGTGATTTTGAATATTTCCAAACAGCTGTTTCCTTTGGAAGAACTTCTTTCCCTGTTTTAGGATTTACAATTGGATAATACAAATTAGGGCGTTCTTCCCTCGTTTTATTACAAGTGTATGTGGCAGAATTCCAGTCTCCTCTATTATCATTATCTGGATTTGAATAATATTTTAATTGTTTTTGAGTAAGCGGTAACCTATGCGGTTTCCACAACATACTATTTTTACTATATACCAAGATATACTCAATATCATTGCTAAAAAAACGAGCATCATTTGAAGGCGATGCTTTTTTAAACCATGAAATTGAATCAATATAATTTGTTGCTCCAAATATCTCGTCACATATTATTTTGAGATTTGCATATTCATTTCCATCAATACTTATAAAAATTACGCCATCATCTGACAACAATTTTTGTAACAGCACAAGTCTTGGATACATCATACATAACCATTTATCATGCCTTGATAAATCCTCCCCCTCTTTACCAACAACTTCTCCAAGCCACTTCTTTATCTTTGGATCATTTACATTATCATTATATATCCATCCTTCATTTCCGGTATTGTAAGGTGGATCTATGTATATACATTTGATTTTTCCTTCATACTGCGGAAGTAGCGACTTCAAGGCTTCAAGATTGTCACCATGAATTATCATGTTATTGCTGTGAATATCCTCTTTGTGCATACCACTTTCATCAAAACTATACTTTCTTTCAAATACTTTATACGGAACATCTTTATGATGATTAATTACTTTGTCTTTTCCTATCCAATCTAATGTAGGCATATATTGCTCCTTATCTGTAACTACTGTAATGTTTCTATTGTTTCAATTATGTTCTCTGCTTTATCCGTCAAAACATATTTGCCTCTTGTTTTTTGCTCTACATAATCTTGTTTTTGCAGAATACTAAACATACTGTTAATCTTCATCTTGCTACATTTTAAAGTTGCCGCTATCTCCTGCTGTGTTAATGGAATCACTTTTTCATCCAAAATCACTACTTCATTATCATGCATAAACTTTAAAAGATCATAATAATCATTCAGAAATAATTTTATACCCATGTTTTCTCCCTACATTACAAATCATAATCTACTTGTAAATTATATCATATTTTTGTGATGTTATAAATATCATTTTTTTGTTATCTATTTATCCCTAAAAATTGAATTATATTTCTGAGCATTATGAAGCAATTGCAAGAAAATCGCATATTTTCAGGGAAGAAAATATAATGGACAGGGCAAAAGAAAATCAAGAAATTATAGGAAAGGTTTATGATTATGAGTAACAATACATACAATCTGCTGACTGCTAATCTGGAGCTGCTGAAATTAACCCAGATGTATGGAAGCATATAAGCAGTATTTATAATACTATACCAATTATGTCCGTATGCCAGACTTACTCATGAACCTGGACATTGCACGAACTGAAGTGAACTATCGCAAAGTTATGTCAAAATATTCCAATTCGATGATTCTCATTTTAGATGAATAGAGGCTTCTTAAACCGAATGATACATAACAGAAAGATATCTTTAACTACTTCATCGGAGACACAAGAAATCATCAACCATCTTCTGTTCTTAGTATGTATTCGAAGAATGATACGATCAGCTTGGAGTAGAAGCAAGTCCTCTGGCTAATGCAATCATTGACCGAATTGCACACGATAGATATCAGATCAATATCACAAGTATTGATGCTGAGCACAACAAGTCCATGCGTGAGGTGTATGGCTTAGATAAATCCATATGACATCTTATATCAGCTTGTATTTAAGGAAATAAGGCATAAAAACAAATAAGGCAGTGATTTATATGTTAAGCATAAAAAAAAGCTCTATATGAGCAAAATAAAGACAAGAAATACAAAATTAAATAATA
>OHRR01000336.1_pt1 | contig 40470 bp, 29 predicted proteins | sample 1578501 | NCBI WGS metagenome assembly OHRR01 (sample SAMEA3879598, study PRJEB24766) | human gut metagenome | biome: human-associated habitat; feature: feces | place: USA | collected 1985/1987
GGCGCAACAAGCGGCCGTACAATCTTAGGAACTTTCATCGAAGGCGGATTAAATCTGGAAGAGATTAATCGTTTTCCTAACCACCTGATTGAAGTGGGTGGACATTTCTATTGGGATATTTATGCATTATATCGTCATATTATTGACGGATTGAAGTTGGTGGCTCATCGTGGCGAATCCATTGCTTCTATCGGTATTGATACCTGGGGAGTGGATTTTGTGTGCGTCGGAAAAGACGGTAACTTGCTTCGTCAGCCATACGCGTACCGTGATCCTCATACGGTAGGTGCACCGGAAGCTCTTTTTTCCCGTATTTCGCGTAGTGAAGTCTATGGCAAAACGGGTATTCAGATTATGAATTTTAATTCACTTTTCCAATTAGATACTTTACGTCGCAATCACGACAGCGCATTGGAGGCGGCAGATAAAATTCTGTTTATGCCGGATGCGTTGAGTTATATGCTTACCGGAGAGATGGTGACGGAGTATACGATTGCTTCGACAGCCCAGTTGGTGAATGCGCAGACACGCCGTTTGGAACCGGAGTTGCTGAAAGCAGTAGGTTTGAGTGAAAAGAATTTCGGACGTTTTGTATTTCCGGGTGAAAAGGTGGGAGTATTGACGGAAGAAGTGCAAAAGATAACCGGACTGGGTGCAATTCCTGTGATTGCGGTAGCCGGTCATGATACCGGTTCTGCTGTTGCTGCCGTTCCGGCATTGGATCGCAACTTTGCTTATTTGAGTAGCGGAACCTGGTCACTGATGGGAGTTGAAACGGATGCTCCGGTGATTAATGCCGAAACGGAAGCGTTGAACTTTACCAATGAAGGCGGGGTGGAAGGAACCATCCGTCTGTTGAAGAATATCTGCGGAATGTGGCTGTTGGAACGTTGCCGTTTGAATTGGGGAGATACAAGCTACCCTGAATTAATCAGTGAGGCGGATGCTTGCGAGCCATTCCGTAGTCTGATTAATCCGGATGATGACTGTTTCGCGAATCCTGCAGACATGGAAAAAGCTATTGCTGAATATTGCCGGGCTACCGGACAAGCAGTTCCCGAGAAACGTGGACAAGTGGTGCGTTGTATTTTTGAAAGTCTGGCTTTGCGTTATCGTCAGGTATTGGAGAATTTACGTTCGCTTTCTCCTCGTCCGATTGATACATTGCACGTAATTGGCGGCGGTAGCCGGAATGATTTGCTGAACCAGTTTACTGCCAATGCGATAGGAATCCCTGTGGTAGCCGGTCCGTCTGAAGCGACAGCTATCGGTAATGTGATGATTCAGGCAATGGCAGCAGGCGAAGCGACGGATGTTGCCGGTATGCGCCAGTTAATCAATCGCTCTATCCCGTTGAAAACTTATCAGCCGCAAGATACGGAAGCTTGGGATGCGGCTTATATTCATTTTAAGAATTGCGTTCGATAATATATTGAACAACCGACAGAATAATCATTTTTTAAACTAATAGAATATCATGAAAAAAGAAGAACTGATTCAGAAAGCGTATGAGATTGCTGTGGAACGTTATGCAGCAGTAGGTGTAGACACCGAAAAAGTATTGAAAACGATGCAGGATTTTCATCTGTCACTTCACTGCTGGCAGGCTGATGACGTTGCAGGATTTGAAGTACAGGCCGGTTCATTGACCGGAGGCATTCAGGCAACTGGTAATTATCCGGGCAAAGCTCGTAATATTGACGAACTGCGTGCTGACATCTTGAAAGCTGCTTCTTATATTCCGGGTACTCATCGTCTGAACTTACACGAGATCTATGGAGATTTTCAGGGGAAGGTGGTAGACCGTGATGAGGTAGAACCGGAACATTTCAAGAGCTGGATCGAATGGGGTAAAGAACACAACATGAAGCTTGACTTTAACTCTACCTCTTTCTCTCATCCAAAATCAGGTGATTTGTCACTTTCTAATCCCGATGAAGGCATCCGTCAGTTCTGGATTGAACATACAAAACGTTGCCGTGCAGTTGCAGAAGCAATGGGTGAAGCACAGGGTGATCCGTGTATCATGAATCTATGGGTACATGACGGAAGCAAGGATATTACGGTAAACCGTATGAAATATCGTGCATTGCTGAAAGATTCTTTGGATCAGATCTTCGCTACCGAATATAAGAATATGAAGGATTGTATCGAATCTAAAGTGTTCGGTATCGGTCTGGAAAGCTATACAGTAGGTTCTAATGACTTCTATATTGGTTATGGTGCTTCTCGTAACAAGATGATTACGTTGGATACCGGTCACTTCCATCCGACAGAAAGTGTAGCCGATAAAGTTTCTTCACTGTTGCTTTATGTGCCTGAATTGATGTTGCACGTAAGCCGTCCGGTTCGTTGGGATTCAGACCACGTTACTATTATGGATGACCCGACTATGGATCTGTTCAGCGAAATCGTCCGTTGCGGTGCTCTGGATCGTGTACATTATGGTCTTGACTATTTCGATGCATCTATCAACCGTATCGGTGCTTATGTAATTGGTAGCCGTGCTGCACAGAAATGTATGACTCGTGCTCTGCTCGAACCGATTGCCAAATTGCGCGAATACGAAGCAAACGGACAGGGATTCCAGCGTCTGGCTCTGCTCGAAGAAGAAAAAGCGCTGCCTTGGAATGCTGTTTGGGATATGTTCTGCTTGAAGAACAATGTTCCTGTAGGTGAAGATTTCATTGCAGAAATTGAAAAGTACGAAGCCGAAGTAACTTCTAAACGATAAGTTATGGAAATTTTAATCGGCTTATTGATTATAGCCATCGGTAGCTTTTGCCAGTCCAGTTCTTATGTGCCTATTAAGAAGGTAAAGGAATGGAGCTGGGAAAGCTTCTGGTTAATACAAGGTGTATTTGCCTGGTTAGTGTTCCCGTTTCTGGGTTCACTACTGGGTGTACCCCAAGAGAGCAGTTTGTTCGACTTGTGGGGAGCGGGAGGTGCTGGAATGAGCATCTTTTATGGTATATTGTGGGGAGTAGGAGGTTTGACTTTCGGACTTTCCATGCGCTATTTGGGGGTTGCACTGGGACAGAGTATCTCATTAGGGACTTGTGCCGGTTTCGGAACCCTTCTTCCGGCTCTTTTTGCAGGTACAAACTTGTTTGAAGGTAACGGGCTGATTCTTTTGTTGGGTGTTTGCATCACGTTGGCAGGTATTGCTATTATCGGGTATGCTGGTAGTTTGCGTGCGCAAAACATGAGCGAAGAAGAAAAACGTGCTGCTGTAAAAGACTTTGCATTGACAAAAGGGTTACTGGTTGCACTCCTGGCCGGTGTCATGAGTGCTTGCTTCGCTTTGGGACTGGATGCAGGAACACCTATCAAGGAAGCTGCCTTAGCCGGTGGAGTGGAAGGACTTTACGCCGGTCTCCCGGTGATTTTCTTGGTTACATTTGGCGGGTTCCTGACAAATGCAGTTTACTGCCTGCAACAGAATGTGGCTAATAAATCAATGGGTGACTATGCTAAAGGAAAAGTCTGGGGCAATAATTTAGTTTTTTGTGCGTTGGCTGGCGTATTATGGTACATGCAGTTCTTCGGACTGGAAATGGGTAAGAGTTTCCTTACGGAAAGTCCGGTATTGCTGGCTTTCTCCTGGTGTATTTTGATGGCATTGAATGTCACATTTAGTAATGTTTGGGGAATTATTCTGAAAGAATGGAAAGGTGTGTCAAACAAGACCATAACTGTGCTGATAGCTGGTCTGATCGTGCTTGTCTTCTCATTAGTGTTCCCGAATTTGTTTTAAAAAATTTAGGTATGGATTACATGGATTACGCGTTTTTTTTATAACTTGCGGCAAAATCAGTGTAATCCATGCCTAATTAAAATTATATATAGAATGAAATCAATTTTAGAGAATCGTCCGGGACTTGCCAAAGAAGTAAATAAGGTAGCAGAAGTTGCCGGATACTTGTGGCAGAAAGGATGGGCTGAACGTAACGGTGGTAATATCACTGTTAATATCACAGAGTTTGTAGACGATGAAATTCGTCAGATGAAACCGATCAGTGAAGTTAAATCTATCGGTGTGACTCTTCCTTATCTGAAAGGATGCTATTTCTACTGCAAGGGAACTAATAAACGCATGCGTGATTTAGCTCGTTGGCCGATGGAGAATGGTTCGGTGATCCGCATTATGGATGACTGTGCCAGCTACGTAATTATTGCGGACGAGGCTGTGGCTCCGACATCGGAATTGCCTTCTCACTTGAGCGTACATAATGACCTGTTGAGTAAAAACTCTCCTTATAAAGCATCTGTACATACACACCCGATCGAACTGATTGCCATGACACATTGTCCGAAGTTCCTGGAAAAAGATGTGGCTACTAATTTGTTATGGAGTATGATTCCCGAAACAAAGGCATTCTGCCCGCGTGGTTTGGGTATCATTCCTTATAAATTGCCTAGTTCTGTAGAATTGGCGGAAGCTACCATCAAGGAATTGCAGGATTATGATGTTGTGATGTGGGAGAAACATGGTGTATTTGCAGTTGATTGCGATGCGATGCAGGCGTTCGATCAGATCGATGTACTTAATAAATCGGCTCTCATCTATATCGCAGCGAAAAATATGGGCTTCGAGCCGGATGGTATGAGTCAGGAACAGATGAAAGAAATGACTGTTGCTTTCAATCTGCCTAAATAAAACAACAAATAGCACAACCATGAATCGAATTATTTTAAACGAAACTTCTTACTTCGGTGCCGGATGCCGAAGTGTGATTGCTGTGGAAGCAGCTAGACGTGGCTTTAAGAAAGCCTTTTTTGTAACGGATAAAGACCTTATCAAGTTTGGTGTGGCTGCTGAAATTATTAAAGTATTTGATGAGAACCAGATTCCTTACGAACTTTATAGCGATGTAAAGGCTAACCCTACTATTGCAAATGTGCAAAACGGTGTGGCAGCTTACAAAGCTTCCGGAGCCGATTTTATCGTTGCTTTGGGTGGTGGCTCTTCTATCGATACTGCCAAAGGAATCGGTATTGTTGTGAATAACCCGGATTTTGCGGATGTGAAGTCTCTGGAGGGGGTAGCTGATACCAAACACAAAGCTGTACCTACCTTTGCACTGCCTACTACTGCCGGAACGGCTGCCGAGGTAACTATCAATTATGTGATTATTGATGAAGATGCCCGTAAGAAGATGGTTTGCGTAGACCCGAACGACATCCCTGCCGTGGCTATCGTAGACCCCGAACTGATGTACTCAATGCCGAAGGGGCTTACTGCCGCTACCGGTATGGATGCTTTGACACATGCCATCGAAAGTTATATTACTCCCGGTGCCTGGGTAATGAGCGATATGTTCGAATTGAAGGCTATTGAGATGATTGCACAAAATCTGAAAGCAGCCGTAGACAATGGTAAAGATGTGGCAGCTCGCGAAGCAATGTCGCAGGCACAATATATTGCCGGTATGGGATTCTCGAATGTCGGTTTGGGAATAGTTCATTCAATGGCTCATCCGTTGGGTGCATTCTATGATACTCCACACGGGGTAGCTAATGCCTTGCTGTTGCCGTATGTGATGGAATACAATGCTGAATCTCCGGCAGCTCCGAAATATATCCATATTGCGAAAGCAATGGGAGTGGACACTACCGGGATGAGTGAAGCGGAGGGCGTTAAAGCTGCTATTGAAGCTGTGAAAGCACTTTCTATCAGCATTAATATCCCACAGAAATTGCATGAAATCAATGTGAAAGAAGAAGACATTCCTGCATTGGCTGTAGCTGCTTACAATGATGTTTGTACAGGTGGTAATCCTCGTCCTACTTCGGTAGCGGATATTGAAGCCTTGTATCATAAAGCATTCTAAATCTCGTTATAGTAAAGTTTGTTTTTATATAAACATCCGGGGATACTTGAAAGTACACTCCGGATGTTTTTTTATACCCTTGCGTGTGTTTTCTGAAAATAATTCCTATTTTTGTCCAACTCAATTACATGAAAACACTCTGATATGATCGAGGATAATAGTTTGGGATTGGAATTTAAATATCTGATTGTAAATGACATGGACCGTAAATTCGGTCTGTGGGTGAATACCGTCGGCTATCAGTCTATCCCTCCTGATTCACCTTATCCATTGAAAGAGCATCCCTCCGGTTACTTTTTTAATGCGGAAAAAGGAAGGGTGCTTCGCGAATATCAGTTGGTCTATATCACAAAAGGGCGTGGTTTGTTTTCATCCGATTCCACTTCTGAAAAGCAGGTTTGTAAAGGCCGGCTGATGGTATTGTTTCCCGGGCAATGGCATACTTACCGCCCGTTACGGCAGACTGGTTGGACGGAATATTACATCGGCTTTGAGGGGCCAATGATAGATGCCATCGTTAATGATGCTTTTTTGTCGCAGGAGCAGCAAATATTGGAAATCGGTATTAATGAAGAGTTGGTTTCCTTGTTCTCCCGTGCTCTTGCTGTAGCTGAAGCGGATAAGATTTCTGCGCAACAATATCTTTCCGGGATTGTGCTCCACATGATAGGTATGATTCTTTCTGTCTCCAAGAATAAAGTTTTCGAGATGAGTGATGTGGATCAGAAGATAGAACAGGCGAAAATCATCATGAATGAAAATGTTTCCGGTAATGTAGATCCGGAAGAGTTAGCAATGCGGCTTAACATCAGTTATTCATGGTTTCGACGTGTTTTCAAGGAGTATACTGGTTATGCTCCCGCCAAATATTTCCAGGAATTGAAACTCCGTAAAGCCAAACAAATGTTAGTAGGAACTTCCCAATCCGTGAAAGAGATTTCTTTTTTTCTGGGTTTCCAGTCTACCGAATATTTTTTCTCTTTTTTCAAGAAACGTACAGGGCTTACCCCGTTGGAATATCGTTCGTTCGGACGGGAAGAATAAAGTAGGGTGAAGTCTATATCTATCAGTTATTTTGCTCTGATTTTGGGAATATCATAAAAACTGTTACTTTTGTGACGAGATTAATGTGTGCTATAAACCATCATTCTTGATATGCGCGAACAAAGACTATCTAAGATCCATTTTTTTATTCTGCTATCTCTTTTTGGATTTGTATTTCCACTCCGGTCACAGGAATACAAGTTCAGAACATTGGGTGTGGAAGATGGATTGTCGCAAATAACGGTGAGCGATATTTGCCAGGATGAGAAATCGCGTATATGGATTGCCACTCTGGACGGGCTGAATTGTTTCGATGGCAATCACATCAAAGTCTTCAACCACTTTCATAACGACTCTATCAGTTATGGTAATTTATATGTGACTCAAATGGTGGAAGACGGTCAGGGAAGTCTTTTCCTGTTGACCTCTACCGGACTTTTCCAGTTCGACCTTGAAACAGAAAAATATTATATTCTTCCGGTGACTTCTCCCTCCACTCTTGCCAAAGGAAAGACGGGAGTGTGGATTGCAGAAGGAGGGAAACTGTTCTTATACGATAAGAATACCCGCCTCTTGAAACCGATGTATGCCGATTTGCAGCTGCCGGATAGTGGTCCGACGATGGTGGAAGGTTCCGAAGGAAGTCTCTGGATTGCTTTGAAAGAGGGTGGGGTGATGCGTGTAGATACTTGCGGATCGATGTCACTTCACTTGCCCGGAATTAAAGTGATGAAACTGATAAAAAGTAACGACCAGAATATCTGGATTGGTTCGCAGGATCAGGGCGTTTTCTGTTTTTCACCTCAAGGTACGATCATACATCACTATGAATATAATGATAAGAGTGTTTACACGGTTCGGGACGATATGGCGAGAGCGTTATGTCAGGATTTGGAAGGGAATATATGGGTAGGCTACAGAAGTGGATTGAGTAAGATTGAAGTGGCTACCGGGAAAATATTCCATTATCAGGCTGATCCTAACCGGGTGGGTGCTATGTCCAATCGTTCGGTGACGTCTCTTTATACCGACAAACAAGGAACTGTTTGGGTGGGGACTTATTGGGGAGGGGTAAACTTCTTCTCTCCGGAATATCAGCATTTTGTGCATTATCATGCTTCGGACACCGGATTGTCTTTTCCGGTGGTCGGTGCTATGGCAGAAGATAAAGTCGGAAATATCTGGATTTGTACGGAAGGAGGGGGATTAGATTTATATCAACCGGAACAGGGAAAGTTCAAGCATTTTAATGCGCATACGGGATATCATTTCAGTACGGACTACCTGAAAGATGTTGTTTTTGATGAGGCTAATAATTGCTTATGGATTGCAGCCGACTTTACCAATAAGGTGAATTGTTTTCATCTTAATAACTATCGGAATGATATCTATAATCTCGAACCGCTTGGAGAAGAAAGTGTAGGAGAAGCCCTGTTTGCCTTGGCGGATACTCCTCGTAAATTGTATGTCGGGACAACATCCGCTATTGTGAGTTTGGATAAACAGACCTTGAAATCCGAGGTGTTGTTTCATCAGAAGGAACTGTTTACACATAATTATAACACCCTATTGCTTGATTCGAAAAACAGATTATGGTTTGCTGCCGACGACGGTTGTGTAGCCTATGTGATTGATGAAAAGCGGTTTGAAACCTATAGGATAAGTCTGAAGAAACGGGTCAGATCTCAAAAAGAGTTGGTCAATGTTATCTATGAAGATCGAAAGGGAAATATTTGGGTAGGGACACATGGCAACGGACTTTTCTTGCTGGATAAGAAAGAACGTTTGTTTCGTTTACATACTTCTGAAAGTGTGTTGTCGGGAGAAAATATCAGGGTACTGGGGGAAACCCCTTCCGGGAATTTATTGATTGGTACCGGGCATGGATTGTCAATGCTGGAACAGAAAGAGAGGAAAGTGGTAAACTTCAATTCTAAAACCGGATTCCCGCTGACTCTTGTGAACCGGAAATCCATGCATGTATCCCGCAACCATGATATTTATATGGGAGGAGCTACCGGATTGGTAACCATTCGTGAAAGTAGTCTGTATTATCCTCCGAAAATATACGATCTGGAGTTGGCTCATTTGTATGTCAACAACAAAGAGATAACAACAGGCGATCAAACCGGTATTTTAAATAAATCCTTTGCCTATACCGGACGGATCAAATTGAATTACTTGCAAAATGTGTTTTCTATCGGTTTCTCAACAGATAATTTTCTGCATATAGGCGGTGGTGAGGTAGAATATCGGTTGATGGGGTATAATGATGAATGGAGCGAGAACCGTCTGGGAAATGACATTACTTATACAAATATCTCTCCGGGTGATTATGTCTTTGAGATCAGGCTGAAGAACTTCCCGGAAGTAATCAGATCGCTGGATATAACGATTACGCCACCTTTCTATGCTACTTGGTGGGCCTATACTATTTATGTATGCGTGATTCTGACTATTCTATTCTTCATCGTGAGAGAATATAGAATCCGTCTGTTCCTGAAAACTTCATTGGATTTTGAACTTCGCGAGAAACAATACCTTGAAGAGATGAATCAATCCAAACTTCGTTTCTTCACGAATATCTCGCATGAAATCAGAACTCCGATCACTCTTATCCTAGGGCAGGTTGATCTGTTGCTGAATTCCGGCAAATTGTCTACCTATGCTTATTCGAAACTGTTGAATATACATAAAAATGCAGGTAACCTGAAATCATTGATTACGGAGTTGCTTGATTTCCGGAAACAGGAGCAGGGACTTTTGAAACTGAAAGTTTCTCAATTTGACTTATATTCTTTGCTCAAAGAGCATAATGTATTGTTTAAGGAGTTGGCTGCTAACAGGAATATTTCGTTTGTTTTGCATGCCGACTGCGAGCAATGCCTCGTGTGGGGAGACCGGATGCAAATACAGAAGGTGGTTAATAACTTGCTGTCTAATGCTTTTAAATATACTTCAGACGGTGGAACTATCCGTATGGAATTGGCTGATGGAACGGAGGAATGTATGTTTTCCGTTTCCGATAATGGTGCGGGAATATCCGAGGAAGACTATGTTAAGATATTCGAGCGGTTCTATCAGGTTGAGAATATAGGACAGTATGGAGGAACTGGTATCGGGCTGGCTTTGAGTCAGGGTATTGTGAAAGCCCACCAGGGAGATATAACAGTAGAAAGTCAGCTGGGAAAAGGTTCTTGTTTTAAGGTCACTCTGAAAAAAGGGGATGCTCACTTTGATTCTTCTGTCGCCCGGGTTGAACCGGAGCAGGATAAGGAATATATTTATTATTCGGAAGACAAAGAACTGCTGGTTAAAGAGGTGCAGTCAGCCCAAAGTGAAAGCGGGACTACTGACTGTAAATTACTGGTGATTGATGATAATGAAGAAATCAGAAATATCCTTGTAGATATCTTCTCTCCGTTGTATACGGTTGAAACAGCAAGTGATGGCAAGGAAGGGTACGAGAAAGTAAAGGTAATGCAACCCGACCTGGTTATTTCGGATATCATGATGCCCGGAATGCCCGGAACAGAGTTATGTGCCAAGATCAAGAACAATATAGAAACCTGCCATATCCCTGTCGTTCTTCTGACTGCCCTTAGTGCGCCGGAACGTGAATTGGAAGGATTGAGAATTGGAGCGGATATTTATGTGGTAAAACCATTTAATATGCGGCGGTTGGTTATGCAATGCAATAATCTGATTAATACCCGCAGACTCTTACAGAATAAATATGCCCATCAACTGGATAGCAAAGCGGAGAAGATTGCGACGAATGAACTCGACCAGAAGTTTATCGAACAAGCTACTCAAGTGGTGGAAGATAATATGGAAAATCCCGAATTCAGTGTAGATGTCTTCTCACGTGAGATGGGGGTGGGACGTACTGTCTTATTCCAGAAGATAAAAGGTATCACGGGAAGTACGCCAAATAATTTTATCATGAATCTGCGTCTGAAAAAAGCGGCATATTTTCTGCAGAATTCTCCGGAAATGAATATATCGGATATTGCTTACCGGTTAGGATTTGGAAATCCTCAATACTTCAATAAATGCTTTAAAGAACTTTTTGATATTGCTCCTACGCAATACCGAAAAGCTCATAATACCTCCTCCGAACCCTCTGTGAAGTGATTAAAATAAGTCATCTGAATTTTTAGACTAGATAAAACGAACAATTCGATAGGGTGCAATATATTCAAATGCGATACTTTTGTGGCGTTGGATAATGCCAGCTTGTACTTGAGTTTTCTTTGGTTAGGTGTGTCCGCACACACTTTCATTTGGTAGACCGGGTACTGTGTAATCTTTATTCTAATATAATAATTATTGTGTAGTATTATGAAAGACAAATATCCATATAGTAAATAAAAGATAGCATCTTATTGGAGAGAATCAATATATTTTTCCCAATTAATTAAGTAGTGAGTAAAACCTTGATAATTAACCAATTTAATTTTATTCTAGTTATGAAAAATTTGCAGAGTAGGACAAAAGTGCGGTTGCTTCAGTCGTTCCTTTTGATTTCCTTGAGTCTCTTTTTCCTTGTCAATCCGGCTTATGCTCAAGGCGGGTTTGCAGTGAAGGGAGTTATTGTGGATAAAACAGGATTTCCTTTGCCTGGCGCCAATGTGATGGAAAAGGGAACATCTAATGGAACAATTACAGATTTAGATGGTAATTTCTCATTGAATGTTTCGAAGAAGGGAGTTACTTTGACTGTATCATTCATGGGATATACCCCTAAAGATGTGGTAGTGAAAGATAAAACAATGAATATTACGCTTGAAGAGAACTCTAAGCTATTGGACGAAGTAGTGGTAGTGGGTTACGGTACGATGAAAAAGCGTGATGTAACAGGAGCTATTACTTCCATCTCAAGCGAGGCCATTGAACAAAAAATGGCTACTAATGTTTTTGAAGCATTGCAGGGAACTACTGCCGGTGTACAGGTGGTATCCGGTTCCGGACAGCCCGGTGAATCTTCTTCTATCAAAATTCGTGGTACTTCCACGTTCTCTGCCGAAGGGGTTACTCCTCTTTATATCGTAGACGGTGTGCCTTTGGAAAGTATCGATGGTATCAATACCAATGATATTACTTCCATGGAGATTTTGAAAGATGCTGCTTCTGCAGCTATCTACGGTTCGCGTTCGGCGAACGGTGTGATTATTATCACTACCAGAAGTGGGCAGGAAGGTAAAGCCCGTATTGATATCAAGTATAATCACTCGTGGGGTACATTGTCTCACAAGGTTCCACAAGCAAACCGTAAAGAACGTTTGTTGTACGACCAGTATCGTAAAGAGTATTTTGAAACATACGGCGGAGGTAATCCGGATGAAAGTAGTGATATACTGAATGATCCGTTGAACTCTTTCTTTAATGTGGATAACGATTATCTGGACATGATTACAAGCACTGCACAAAAAGATCAGGTGGATATCAGTGTAGGTGGTGGTACAAAGAAATTGAAATATTTCATCAATACCGGTTATTATAATGAGAAAGGTATTATTTCCAATACAGGTTTCCAGAGATTAAATACTCGTATCAACTCCGATTATTCACCGACAGACTGGATGAATATGGGTAGCCGTATTTCTTTGACTTATTCTAAAAAGAAAGGTCTGAATGAAGGTACTTTATTGAGCGCAGTGTTGACTCGTCGTCCTTATTTCAATACTTATTATCCGGATGGCTCTTTGGTCGGAGTGTTTAACGGTCAGAAGAATCCTATTGCACAGGTCAATTATACCACTGACTTTACGGATTCTTATAAGGCTAACTTCTTCCAGTTCTTTGAAATCAAATTCAACAAGTACCTGAAGTTCAGAGCCAATATAAATGCCAACTTCTATTTGGACAAGCGCAAAAAACTCGAACCTAGTCTTATTACTGATGAATGGCAGAAACAGAATAAAGGGTATTCTTATAATTACCTCAACTGGAACTGGATGAATGAAGATTTCATCACTTATGCACGCAAGATAAAAGGACATAATTTCAGCGCGATGGTGGGTGTCAGTGCTCAACAATGGCGTTATGAAAATGAAACTTTTGTGGGATTGAATTCCTCTACCGACTTTATTTATACAATGAACGCGTTTGCTGCCAATCTGGATTTATCCTCTACGGGATCTACATTGAGTAATCACTCCATGGCTTCCGTTTTTGCACGTGTGACGTATGATTATCTGGGGAGATACCTGTTTACAGCGAATATGCGTCGTGACGGTTCTTCTCGTTTTGCGAAAGAAAACAAATGGGGTAATTTCCCGTCAGTGTCAGTGGGATGGCGTTTCTCAGATGAAAAATTCATGAAGTTCTCGAAGAAATTCCTGGAAGATGGTAAGATTCGTGTAAGTTATGGTATCACCGGTAATGAAGCGATCGGAAATTATGATTATATTTATTCTTATTCTCCGAATTCTATCTATGACGGAGTGGGCGGCGTTATTCCGACCCGTATCGGTAAAGACAATCTGAAATGGGAGGAAACTAAACAGTTCAACCTTGGTTTGGACTTGAATTTCTGGAATAGCCGTTTGACGATTACTGCCGATTACTACGATAAATACACAGACGGTTTGTTGGCAAACTACCAATTACCTAAGGAGTCTGGTTTTGCATATATGAAAACCAATGTCGGTGAGATGAGCAACCGCGGGTTTGAAATTGCCGTTACCGGTGATATTATCCGCACGAAGGATTGGAAATGGAATGCTTCTTTCAATATCTCCAGAAACATCAACCGTATTGAAAAGCTGTCTGAAGGTAAGGCATATATGGAAGGTGATATCTGGTGGATGCAGGAAGGCGGCCGTGTAGGTGACTTCTACGGATTTAAAAGTGCCGGTGTCTTTGCTTATGATGAATCAAATGCTTTTACGGATAACTGGGAGCAACTGACTCCGGTGTTTGAAAATGGTGTATTCCAATACAAGTATTTATTGAATGGAAAGGAATATGCAGGTGATATTCGCCAGAAAACGTTACCGAACGGCAAACCGTTCCGTGGCGGAGATTACAACTGGGAAGAACCGGAAGGAACCCGCGACGGTGTGATTGATGATAACGACCGTATGGTGATTGGTAATGCCATGCCTGATGTGACCGGTGGTTTGAATACAACCGTAACTTGGAAAAACGTAAGCTTGTATCTCGGATTCTATTATTCATTAGGAGGACAGATTTATAATGCAGCCGAGCATAATCGTAATATGTTCAAATATACCGGAACCACTCCTTCGCCGGAAGTCATCCATAATATGTGGTTGCATCCGGGTGACCAGGCAATCTATCCGCGTCCGTATAATGATGATTATAACAATGCACGTATGGGTAACTCGTTCTATCTGGAAGATGCTTCCTTTATTCGTCTGCAGAACGTACGTATAGCCTATGATCTTCCTGAAAACTGGATAAAGAAGCTGATGTTGAAGAATATAAATATCTACGCTTTTGTAAACAACGCATTGACATGGACCAACTATTCGGGATTCGATCCTGAATTCTCTACAAGTAATCCTCTGCAGGTAGGTAAAGACTCTTACCGCTATCCGAGAAAGAGAGAATATGGTATTGGTTTTTCTGCAAACTTTTAATTGAAGATATCGTATGAAGAATATAAAATATTTTGTTGGAGCTGTATGCCTGGCTCTATCATTGAATAGCTGTTCAGACTTTCTGAATGAGGAACCGGTGAGTGAGATCCCGGCAGGTGACATGTGGCAGACCGCCCGCGACGCTAAGGCAGGTATAAATGAAATCTACGGACTGTTGCGTTCCACTTTACGCGAGAATTATTTTTACTGGGGTGAGTTCCGTTCGGATAACGTAGCTCCCGGAGCACCAGTGATGGCCGATCAGGCACGTGTGATCAACAACCTGATGTCTACGGACGAGAAATGTGCGAAATGGACGACCTTGTATCAGATGATTAACCAGACCAATCTGGCCATCAAATATGTTCCTAATATCAGTATGCCTGATGTGGCAGACCGTAATGATTACCTCGGACAAGCGTATGCGTTGCGTGCTCTGGCTTATTTCTATGCTATCCGTGTCTGGGGAGACGTACCTTTGTTTATAGAACCTACTGAAAAGTATTCGGAGGCTATCTATAAGGAACGTACAGATAAGAATTATATTCTGGAACATGTTATTCTTCCTGACCTGAAAAAGGCGGAAAGCCTGATTAACCGTAATAAGAATTACGAACGCAAGCGTATTTCTATCTGTGGCGTATGGGCTATCATGGCGGACGCTTATATGTGGGCTGAAGAATATAATCTGGCTGACCAAACCATTGATAAAATGGCAACTATTGCCTCCAAAAAGGGTGGACGCTTTGTAGACTTCGAACCTAACATTGCTACTTGGCATACCATGTTTACAGAAGAACTGAACAATAAGCCTTCGGATGATACGCCCGAAAATGATGAATATAACTCCAGAGAGTTAATATTCCTTGTTCATTTCAACATGGATGAAGTCGGCACGAATGGTTACAGTTATATGTATCAATGGTTTTCCGGTTCAGGAAACCGTGCGGCAGTTATGTCCGACAAGTTTATGAGCATCTTTGATGAAAAGGATATGAAAGGTGATTTGCGCAAAGATTATACGGTGAAGAATTACCAGAATGGAAATGAATTGCGTAAATATATGGCAGGTGACATCAGTAACTCTTTGAATAAGACATGCGAAGTAGCCTATCCAATTTATCGTTACACAGATATGATGTTGTTGCAAGCAGAAGCTCGTGCTCATCAGGGAAAATGGGGTGAAGCTTTGGATTTAGTAAAAACTGTACGTGACCGTGCCGGATTGAACACGTTGACTGAAAATGATTTTGCTTCTGAAGACGAAGTCGTTAATTATATATTGCGTGAACGGCAAGTGGAATTAGCCGGCGAAGGACGCCGCTGGTTTGACTTGTTGCGTACCGGAAAGTGGAAGGAAGTGATGAAACCGATTAACGGAATGGAACAGGACGGAAACGAACTCTTCCCGATTCACTATTCACATATCTTGGAAAATCCGAAGATTGTGCAGAACACGTATTATGGTAATACTAACAACTAAAAAAGGTAGAAACAATGAAAAAGACAATATTATATAAGACCCTTTTCTTTTGTTGGGCGATATTGGCATTGACCGGCTGTGACCTGGACTTGCAGAAGAATTATGATTATGAGCCTTCGGTGGATGATCCGTATGTAAAAGTGACAGCGTGGGAATATTTCCAAGATCACAAAGATATGTTCTCGGAGTTGATAGCAGCTATTGAGTATACAGGTCTGAAGGACTATTATACCCAGACTGACAATAAATATACTTTTCTGGCTTTGAATAATGCAGGTATGCAGTTGTATCGTGAAAATGAATTTGCAGGTGCAGCATCCATTACCGATTGTGATAAAGAGAAAGTAACGAACATGTTGCTTTATCACATTGTAGACGGTGAATATAGTTCTTATGGACAGTTGCAGGTGGAACCGATGTTCGTATTGACGATGCTGAAAGGAGAGAATGGACTGATGACAATGTCTGTATGGAAAAACCCATGGCAGGCTGCAGTAGGTAAGATTCTGGTGAATCAGACCGGAAGCAACGGGAAATCTCCACAGCGTCAGGCTAAGACTAGCAACATTCTGCCGACGAACGGTGTGATTCATATATTTGAGAACTATTGCAAATATTCCAAATAACCACAGTTAATTAAAAAGAGAACTAATTATGATTCGTAAAATATATACCTTATTAATACTAGGACTTTGCCTGGGCTTTGCTGCCTGTAGCGATGATAATGATGGTCTGGATCCTAATGCGGCTGCTCCTGTGATTAAATTCCCGATGGAACAACTGGATGTGGATTTAAATAAAGTAGATAATCTGCCGGTAGTGGCTGTCATAAAGTCGCAGGCCGGACTCCAGAGTGTGACAATGAAATTGCAGACAGTGGAGGGGGTGACCGAATATAAAACGGTGACTGAATTTTTTAATCCCAATTCTTACAGCTTGTCTGAAAATCTGGAATACAATGCAAATTACGAAGCCTTTATCATTGAGGCTACGGATAAATTGAATCATGTTACGAGCGGAACTTTACCAATTGCTGTTACCGATGTAATGGCACGTCCTGTCATAACATTCGACCCGGAAGAGATTATATATGATGAAATGGATGAGAATCCGGTAATGCCTCGTACTACTTTTAAAATTGTTTCGGAAGCAGGTTTGAAGAAAGTGGAAAGATTCTTGGTCTCTACGGACGGACAAACACCGAAAGGCAGTGATATACTGAATGGCGACAAAACGTATGAGCACGATGAACTGATAGAATATAAAGAAGGCGATAAGGGCTTTAAAGTGAAAGCGGAAGATATCTATGGTAATATCACAATTTCTACTTTGCAGGTGTCATATAAGACTGTTCCGGTTCCTGTATTGACTTTGGGTAAAGAGCTTATTACTACTGATGAAGGAGTAGATACGGAAGTTCCGATGCACATCGAATCCGTTCGCGGTGTAAAACAGGTAGCTATCTTCCGGGTGGAGAATGGAGTAAGTACAGAGATTTTCCGTGAGCAGATAGTGGGCGATAACAAGAATTTTGATTATAAGCCTAAGGTGCAACTGACAGAAGAAACATCTCAACTCAAGGTGGTTGTTTCTGATGGTCGGGAAGGCAAGGAAGTTATAGGGATCGTAAAGACCTATGTGAATATGGAAGTTGTCCAACTTAAGGTTGGCAGTCATGTATTGGCCAATGCCGAACCGTTCGCTCTGATTTCGTTGAATGATATGAAAACGTATTCGGTAGATGAAGCTATCTCCAGTGTGGAAAGTGCTAAGAATGTTGATATAAAGTTCTTTATAAATTCTGCTAATAGTGTTCTTTCTTTCCGTTTCTATTCGATGGAGAATGTAGATAGCAAGAATAGTCTGTATAAAGGATCGGGCGGAAAGTCCTTGAGCAATCTGCCGGCTAAGAATATGACAAAATTTGTGTTATTCCCGGCAGGCTTTGATTACGATGCGGCTTCTCGTTCTTCTATTAAGAATGAATATTTGGCCGGAAGTGCCGATCAGAAAGTGTATATGACAATTGATAACTTTGTCGGCAGTGTGATTGGATTTAAGACTAGTGGTAATTCAAGTGCCGGTGGAGAAAGATACGGTGTCATGAAGGTACTTGATGTCTCCGGAAAGATGGATAATAATACGACCAAACAGATAGCAACGGTTGAAATCAAATTCCCTAAGAAGAAGTAAGCAGGGTAGTATTACCTACCGTCTGAAGTCTTAATAGAAAACTTCTTTTCTATTAAGACTAAACTTCCCTTTCATTGGGAATAAAGTTGTTCTCTGTCCGATACAAACTATAAACGAAGCTTCCGTTTTTATAAATGCAAGTTGCGTTTATAAAAACAAAGATTTCAATTATAAAAACAAAGCTTTCGTTTATAGTTTATGTTAGGGATAAAAGAAGTTTGCAACAAGGGGGAAGGGAGTTCTCTCCTTGTAGAGAATAACTTTTCTATTAATAGCCAACGCGAGAGTTAGTAACAGCTATCCGGTGAACCGTAGATAGAGTATACGAAAGATGCGACTGATAACAAATAGATGGTTAAGTAATAATGTGCAGTAGCTGAAAGTAATATGAGAAAACATATAATATATAGGTATTTCCTCTTTTTATCTTTGGTCGGACTGATGCAGTTGACGTTTAGCTGTTCCTCCTCTTCCAACGAAATAGAACCTTTGAAACCGGAAGGAGAAGATACTCCTTTGGAAAAAGATGAATATACTTTTATGAATGTAGAATACCGGAAGTGGCAGAACGGAACTTTCCAGGCATGGACAACGGCAGATTCAAGGGAAACACGTACCATTGATAATATGAATTGGTATACTCCCTCTTCGGGTTATAGCCGGACTGCATGGGGAGGACGAATCGGTTTGCAACCTTCATCTGTGGTTGGAAAAGAAGGCTTTTTCCGAGTGGCTTATTGTGGAGGCCGTTCTTATTTGCTCGATCCGGATAATGGAGCTGTTATCATTCATGGAATTCAGCATGTTCGTCCGGGAGAATCTACTGCTCATAAGAAGGCTTTCGGTACTCGATACGGTAGTGAGGCGCGATGGAGTGAAGAGACTGGCAAACTGTTAGCAGACAATCATATAAACTATATTTCGTATGGCTCGAACCGTATTGAAGTATTTCCTGCTGCAGTACGTGGTAACTTGTTGACCCCTAAGACGCAAAAGATTGCTTATGCAGAGAATCTGTATCTGCTTCGTACCTTTATGTGGGATATGAGTAAGAATTTGGGCTACGCGTTTGATGATGACAAATATAATCGCTTAGTTCTTCTTTTTGAACCCACATTTGCTACGTACATAGATCGTCTCGTACAAGAGAAGTCAGCTTTATTTGCCGGTGACCGGCATTTTATAGGTTTCTATCTTGACAATGAATTGCCATTTGCCAGTTATCAGAATGCTGACCCTTTGCGAGGAATTGATCTGAAACATTTCTTGTCTTTGCCCGAACGCTATAAAGCTGCTCGTGAGTATGCAGAAAAGTTTATGCGGGATAACGGTATAGCTTCTACCGGAGTGATAACCAAGAAAAATCAGGAAGATTTCCGGGGGATGGTTGCTGATTATTATTATCAGTTGACCACCGCTACCGTCAGACGATATGATAAAGAGCATTTGATATTGGGAACACGTCTGCATGATTGGAGTAAATATAATCAGAAAGTGGTGGAAGCGTGTGCTCGTTATTGCGATCTTGTTTCCGTCAACTATTATGCACGTTGGCAACCGGAGGCAGATTTCTTGGCAAACCTGAAAGTCTGGTGTGGAGCGAAACCTTTTTTAGTTTCAGAATTCTATATAAAAGCGGAAGATGCCAGTTATCAGGGAACTGGATATGCTAATACTGAAGGAGGTGGCTGGTTGGTGCATACACAAAAAAATAGAGGTGAGTTTTATCAGAACTTCTGTCTTCGTTTGCTTGAAACTCGAAACTGTGTAGGCTGGGTACATTTTGAGTATAATGATGGTTACGATTCTAACGGAAAAGCTTCTAATAAAGGAGTGGTTTCCATCGAATACGAACCTTATGAATCTTTTCTGTCGCACATGCGGCAGTTGAATCTTTCAGTTCATTCATTGATCGATTATTACGATATAAAATCGGTTCAATAGATTGACGGAAACTTTAAATAGACAAATTGAATATTTAGAATTAAAATAGTTATGACCATGAAGAAGTTTAGTTTATTTGCAATCCTTTTAGGATTTAATATAGCTTTGGGAGCATGTTCCGATGATGATGCCGCTCCTGTAGTAAAAAATGAAATCTTTCAACTTCCGGAAAAGGCTTATGTACTGGCGGAACAATCCAGACGGGCTATTGTCATCAGAGATGCGGAGACGCACCGCAATATTTGGAGTTGGGATCCTTATACTGCCTGTGTTCCTGCTGCACAGCAGGGTTGGTTTGTTAATCCGAGTGAAGTAAAACCGGTTTTCAATAGACGCTATATCTTGATGACTGCCTCCGGCGGAGCTGTGGCTTTAATCCGTTTGTCCGATCATAAATTAATGTTCTATGCAAATTGCGGACAGAATCCCCACTCTGCGGAGGTATTGCCCGATGGAAATATCGTGACGGCAGAATCTAAATCCGGTGAAATCAATACCTTTGTGGTTGACACGGTTAAGGTATTGGGAGCAAAAGCTAATACGGTGAAGTTGGGTAATGCGCATAATGTTGTTTGGGATAAGAAAAGATCGTATCTTTATGCTACAGCTACCAAAAAAGAGGGAGTGACTGCATTATTCCGTTTTAAGTACGATGGCAACCGGAGTAATCCCAAGTTAATAAATCAGACTACCCTTTATACATTCAGCAATGAATCGGGTGGGCATGATTTGTTCCCGGTATATGGTGAAGAAGATAAATTATGGCTTACTGCTGCTTCGGCTGTCTATAAGTTTGATTTGACTGGAGTTACCGACGCTACGACTAATGACTCTACCGAACCTACTTGCGAGAAAGTTTACAGCATAGCCGATATAAAAAGCATCTGCAACGGACCGGACGGAATCCTGATGCTGAAACCGACTGAAGAATGGTGGGCAGAAGGACTTGTAAATGAGAAGGGAGAAGAACTTTTCAAAATGGACGGAGCCAAGATTTATAAAGGCCGTTGGATGATAGACAATCTTTTCAGTTATCCGGAAAAGCATGATTTCGTGTTGAGTGAGGACTGATTAAGTATGGTGGAAGATTGATTAAGTACATAAGTTGAATAATTAAGTTTGGAACAATGAGGAAACTTCTTCTTTTTTTATTGGTATCTGTCGCATTACCGGCCTTGGCGCAGAATGGAAAGAAAGTGTATGCCGACTTTCACGGAGTGCGCTATACCCGGCAGCATGACGGAAAGCTGGGGCGTTGGGAGATGTATGCCAATACGGAAAAATCAAGTACCGGAAGAAAGTCGCTGTGTTATAATGCCGACCTGATAGACAGCGAAGGACGGCATGAGATAGCGGCAGTGGCTTATCCCCAAGTCGGAATGCAGTCCAATCTCGATCCCGATTATATCGAATATCAGATATTGTCGGCAAAAGCGGCTAAGATAGATGGATTCTTTATCGAATGGGGGTTCAAGCCTCACGAAAATGACATCTTGCTGCGTGAGATGCAGAAAGTGGCAGCAAAGTATGACTTTGAAATCGGCGTAAACTGGTGCGACGGTTGGTTATATTATGACTGGATTACGAAGATTTATCCGGAAGTTAACACCCGTGAGGCAAAGACCGAATACATGGCCAAATGTTACCAATATCTGGTGGATAGCGTCTTTACCGGTCCTACAGCTCCTATGGTGAAGGGAATGCCTGTTTTTTATCATTTCGGTCCCGGAGCGAAAGTGGATGAATATAAGAAAGTATTATCATTGGCGAAGTTACCGCAAGGAATGAAGCAGCCGGTTGCTTTACGCCGTTGGGCAGATTGGGGAAAACTGGAAAATGATAAATATATCCCCGTCACTCGTAGCGATGAAATGGATACCTGGAAAGAAGTGGGAGAAATACCGACTGCATGGCTTCCTGCCCGTGTCCGTACAAGAGATCAGGCACATGCCGAATGGGATAATTACGCCACTCAGGATGATGTTATTGAGTTTATGAAACCTTTCCGTGATTCAATTTGGCATAGTAACAATCCTGCTTATACCATTAAGTCGGGATTTGCCATGCCGGGAATGGATAACCGGGGATGTGCGGGCTGGGGACGTGGACACTTCTATTATATCCCACGTAACAATGGAGAAACTTATCAAAGTATGTGGAAGTTCTGTATGGCAGAGAAGGACAGCCTGGACATGATGTTTATCGCTTCGTGGAGTGACTATACCGAAGGACACGAAATAGAGCCGACCATTGAAAACGGTGACCGTGAACTACATACGACTTTAAAGTATGCGGCGGAATTCAAAGACGAACAGGCGGACGAGCGTGGATTAACCTTACCTTTAATGCTTTTCCGGCTGCGAAAAGAAGCCCGTTTCCTGGAAAAGACGAAGATGGACGTATCCGCTTGTCAACGTTCGCTCGATAAGGCAGCATTGTTGATTAGCCAGGGACGTTATCCGGTGGCAATAGGCTTGTTGTCACAAATAGAAAATGATGTCAAGACGGCAAAATCCGCTTTGGCGGTTGAGATGATGCGTTTGCGTGAGTCGGACATGAAGATTCAGGGAAAGCGAAAATCCGGTGGTTACAGTGCCGAAGAAACTCTCTCTATCTCTTTGCCCAAAGAGCTGGTTTCCAAATTACAAATGAATAACTATGTAGGGTATCTCTATTTTGAATACCTGGACAAGGGAAATGAATCTCTTTTTATACGTTCATCTACACAGCGCGAACCGAAAGAGCCGTTTAAAATTGTGTCCCGGATACGTACCGACAACACGGGTGAATGGAAAAGCGCAAAAGTAGAATTGTATAAGGATAATATCGTGAATGGATTCAATATGCCTACTTTCTATTTAAAAGGAAATGTCGTAGTCCGTAATTTGTCATTGGGCTATACGATCTACACAGTCAAATAAATGCATGGATGAAGAGTTTAAATAATTGGTTATTAGTTTTATCTGTACTATCCTGCTTCGGATGTTCCTCTCCGGTCCATGAAGATGACAGGGGATGTGCTTTCGTATCTGACAGTATTCAATATCGGGTTGAGTTTATGTCGGCGGGGTGCGTGCGGATTCTGTCTTTTCCCGAAGGTGATACACTGGTAACAAGAAGATTGGTGGTCGATTCGGAAAAGCCGGCTTTTAAAGATTATAAATGGGAAGATACGGGACAGAAGCTACTCTTTCGCACCCGTGAACTTTCCGTAGTTTTTGATAAGGCAGATGTGGCTTTCACTTTTCAGGAAACATCCACAGGTAAGTTATTACTAAAAGAGAAAGGGGATAGAAAGGCACGGAACTTCAAACGTTCGGTTGCCGGAGGTGAACAATGTCTCGAAGTCACTCAACGCTTTGTTCCTACCGAGGATGAGGCCATTTACGGACTGGGACAGTATCAGAATGGAATCATGAACTATCGGGGGAAATCTGTACTTCTGTTACAGGCCAATATGGATATTGTCAATCCGTTCCTTATTTCGACCAACGGATATGGTGTCTTATGGGATAATTATTCTTCTACGAAGTTTGAAGATACGAAGGAGGGCTACTCATTTACTTCCGAAGTAGGTGATGCCTCCGACTATTATTTTGTCTATGGTAAGAATATGGACGAAGTCCTTGCCGGTTATCGGGAATTGACGGGGGACGTGCCGATGTTTGGAAAATGGGTGTATGGCTTCTGGCAGTCCAAAGAACGATATAAGTCGTTCGATGAATTGAAGGCAGTCGTTAAAGAATACCGTAAACGGGGAATTCCGTTGGATAACATTGTGCAGGACTGGGAATATTGGGGAGACAAACCTCATTGGAACAGCCTGACCTTCCATCCGGCAAACTTTAATCATCCCCGTCAGGTTATTGATGAACTGCATCAACAGGACCATGTTCATTTTATGCTTTCCGTATGGCCCGGATTCGGACCGGAAACGGCTGTCTATCAGTCTTTGGATTCTATCGGTGCATTGTTTAGTGAACCTACATGGGCAGGTTATAAGGTTTTTGATGCCTACAATCCTGTCGCGAGGGATATTTTCTGGCAATACCTCAAGAAAGGACTCTATGATATGGGTGTGGATGCTTGGTGGATGGATGCAACGGAACCATCTTTCCGGGATGGATTCACACAGTTGAAGCAGGAAGAAAAGACCAAATCGGCAGGTAATACTTATCTGGGTAGCTTCCACCGTTATCTGAACACTTATTCTTTAGAAATGCTAAAGGACTTCTATCAACGCCTGCGCGCCGAGAGCGATCAGAAGCGTATATTTATCCTAACTCGTTCCGCCTTTGCCTCGCAACAGCATTATGGTACAGCCGTATGGTCGGGTGACGTTTCGGCTTCATGGGAGAATATGCACAAACAACTGGTTGCCGGCTTAAACTTGTCTATGTCCGGTATTCCGTATTGGACTTCCGATACGGGAGGATTCTTTGTCACAGAACGGGATGCAAAATATCCCGACGGACTGAAAAGTAATGATTATAAAGAGTTATATTCCCGTTGGTTCCAGTTTAGCGCATTTACTCCTATCTTCCGTGCTCACGGTACGAATGTGCCGCGTGAAATTTGGCAATTCGGTGAAGAGGGGACATTATCTTATGATAATCAAGTGAAGTATATTTATCTGCGTTACCGTCTGTTGCCATACATTTACTCAATGTCCCATCAGGTAACCGCCAATAATTATACCATGTTGAGAGGTTTGGCAATGGATTTCACAACAGATACCCGGACATTTGATATTGATAATGCCTATATGTTCGGTACTTCCTTATTGGTGCGTCCGGTATTTCATCCGCAATCGGAAGAAAAGAACATCTGTATTTATCTGCCGGAACATAGCGGTAAATATTGGTATGACTTCTGGACCGGAGAAGCTTTTGAAGGAGGAAGAGAACAAATGCAGACAAATATCCTCGACATACTTCCGCTCTATGTGAAGGCTGGTTCTATCTTGCCTTTGGCAGAAGTGAAACAATATGCGATGGAATATCCCGATCGTGAACTGGAATTGCGTATCTATGGAGGAGCGGATGCTGCTTTTTTATGGTATGAGGATGAAGGTGATTCCTACCGCTATGAAGAGGGTGTATGTTCGAAAGTGCCGATGCAATGGAAAGATTCGGAACGGACATTGACTATTGGACTGCGTGAGGGAACTTATCCCGGTATGCCGGAACAAATAAAAATGCATGTGAAATTATATCTGCCTGAAGGTGTAGCTCTTGATAGCAAAGAGTGCGTCTACACAGGTAGAGAAGTAAAAATAAAGTTTTAATTATAAGTATATATCGATTATGAAGAAGTTTCTCTATATTTTTATTCTATTGTTTATTGTGGGATGGGCACAGGCGCAACAGCGTGTGGTATACACAATCAACGACGGATGGAAATTTACAAAAGGATCTCCGTTTGAAGCGCAGCTGGCCGGCTGTGACGACTCTTCTTGGGAGACGGTCAATATACCTCATACATGGAATAATAAAGATGCAGACGACGAAACTCCGGGATTTTATCGGGGACCGGCTTGGTACCGGAAACAATTGTTTGTAGATAAAAGCCAGGAGGGACGTCAGGCAGTGATCTATTTTGAAGGAGCCAATCAGGAAGTACGATTTTATCTGAACGGTCAGTTCGTGGGAGAACACAAAGGAGGGTATACCCGTTTCTGTTTTGACATCACTTCCCATTTGCGTTATGGACAGGAAAACCTGTTTACCATTTATGTGAACAATGTCTATAATCCGAATATTCCTCCCTTATCTGCCGATTTTACTTTCTTTGGCGGTATCTACCGGGATGTCTATCTGCAGTTTATGAATCCGGTGCACATTGCAACGAATGATTATGCTTCGTCAGGAGTTTATATCCGTACACCCGAAGTGAACAACTCCGCAGCCTCGGTAGAAATTACTACATTACTGACGAATAATACACTCCAACCTGCAGAAATCAGGGTGGAAAATGTAATCTGCGATGCGGATGGTAAGGAAGTGAAAAAGACTCATGCGGAAATAAAGCTGGCATCCGGTGAAACAAAGACAGACATCTCTAAAAAGATAAAAATAGATTCGCCCCGTTTGTGGGATATAGACGATCCTTATCGGTATATGGTATATACGCGTATTCTCGATAAGAAAAAGGGTACTTTGCTGGATGAAGTGGTGAATCCGTTAGGCTTGCGCTGGTTTAAATTTGATTCGGAAAAGGGCTTTTTCCTGAATGGCAAAGGACGTAAACTAATCGGAACTGCCCGGCATCAGGATTATTTTCAGAAAGGAAATGCCTTGCGCGACGAGTTGCATGTACAGGATGTACTACTGTTGAAAGAGATGGGAGGGAACTTCCTGCGTGTGTCACATTATCCCCAAGATCCTGTAATCATGGAAATGTGTGATAAACTGGGTATTGTGACTTCGGTTGAAATCCCCGTTGTCAATGCTGTTACGGAAACTGAAGAGTTTTTGCAGAACTCCGTTGAGATGGCTAAAGAAATGGTACGTCAGGATTTCAACCGCCCTTCTGTTATGATTTGGGGGTATATGAATGAGATTTTTCTGCGTCGCCCTTATACCGAAGGCAAGCAATTGGAAGATTACTACCGCTTTACTGAAAAAGTAGCCCGTGCCTTGGAAGCGACCATCCGCGAGGAAGATCCTTCAAGATATACCATGATGGCTTATCATAATATGCCTCAATATTACGAAGATGCCCATCTGACCGAAATCCCGATGATTCAGGGATGGAACTTGTATCAAGGCTGGTATGAGCCGGATATCAATGAGTTTCAACGTTTGCTCGACCGTGCCCATAAGGTATACAAGGGAAAAGTGTTGATGGTTACGGAATATGGACCGGGAGTAGATCCGGGACTTCATTCCTACCAGCCGGAACGTTTCGACTTCTCACAGGAATATGGTTTGGTGTATCATAAACATTATCTCCGTGAAATGATGAAACGTCCGTTTATTGCCGGTTCCAGTCTGTGGAATCTGAATGATTTTTATTCCGAATCCCGTGTCGATGCTGTTCCTCATGTAAACAATAAAGGAGTTGTCGGATTAAACAGGGAGAAGAAGGATGTTTATTGGTTTTATAAGACAGCTTTGTCACGTCGTCCGATACTTGTTATAGGTAATCGGGAGTGGAAAAGCCGTGGGGGAGTGGTGAATACTGCACAGAAAGAATGTATTCAGTCTGTTCCTGTATTCTCCAATGCGGAAGAAGTAGAGCTGTTTGTGAACAATAAAAGTCTGGGAAAGAAAAAGGTAGAAGATAATTATGCCTTGTTCGACGTACCGTTCGTTGGTGGAGAGAATCTCCTGGAAGCAGTTGCCGTGGCTGGTGATAGCAAATTGCGGGATATGCTCCGGATTCAGTTCCAGTTGGTAGGCTCACAGTTGAAAGACGAAGCAATTCCATTTACGGAAATAAATGTAATGTTGGGTTCTCCGAGATATTTTGAAGACCGTACAGCAAATGTAGCATGGATTCCCGAGCAGGAGTATAAGCCCGGTAGCTGGGGATTTGTAGGCGGAACTTCTTATCGTCGTAAAACAGGATTCGGCAGTATGCTTGGTTCGGATATTGACATTCTGGGAACGGATATGAATCCAATCTTCCAGACTCAACGTGTTGGAATAAAATCTTTTAAAGCTGATGTACCGAATGGAGAATATTCCGTATATTTGTACTGGGCAGAATTGGAGTCGGACAAAGAGAGGGAAGCGTTGGTTTATAATCTGGGAGCTGACTCGGAACAGACGTTTGCCGGAAACCGTAGCTTCGGAATTTCAATGAATGGAACGACTGTTTTGGATGATTTCAACATAGCTCGTGATTACGGATATGCCCGTGCTGTTATCAAGAAATTTGTAGTAACGGTGAAGGATGGAAAAGGATTGAGTGTTGACTTTCATAAAAAAGAAGGAGAACCTATTCTGAACGCTATCCGTATTTATAGAAACTATTAATCATAAACACTGTCAATATGCTTAGGTCTATTTATTTACTGTCTTTTCTCCTCCTGCAATCTTTATTTGCTTTTGCCGGGAATGTAAAGGAGAATGTTCCGTCTTCTTTTGACTTGTATGTATGCATCGGACAATCCAACATGGCGGGGCGTGCAACATTAACTCCGGAAGTCATGGATACCCTCCAAAATGTGTATCTATTGAATGATAAGGGGAATTTTGAACCGGCAGTAAATCCTCTCAATCGTTATTCTACAGTTCGGAAAGATTTGTCAATGCAGCGTTTGGGACCGGCTTACGGCTTTGCTAAAGAGATGGCCCGACAAACGAAACGTCCTGTCGGGCTGGTAGTAAATGCGCGTGGAGGCTCATCCATCAACTCCTGGCTAAAAGGGAGTAAAGACGGATATTATGAAGAAGCTCTTTCCCGGGTTCGGATTGCAATGAAGCAGGGAGGTGTTTTGAAAGCAATCCTTTGGCATCAGGGAGAAGCCGATTGTTCGAATCCGGAAGCGTATAAACAGAAACTGATTTCTTTGGTGAAAGACTTGCGGGAAGATCTGGACATGCCGGATCTACCGGTTGTTGTAGGACAGATTTCACAATGGAACTGGACGAAAAGAGAAGCAGGTACAGTCCCCTTTAATCAGATGATTAAAAAAGTTTCTTCATTTATTCCCTATTCCGATTGGGTATCATCGAAAGGATTGGGATGGTATAAAGATGAGAAAGACCCTCATTTTAATACGGAAGCACAACTGTTATTAGGAAAACGTTATGCGAAAAAGATACTGAAGTTTTATAAACATCAATAGGATACCCTTTTTCGAAGGAACATAAAAGCCGGCTGATCCCTCATGAATCAGCCGGCTTTTGTATGGTGAATAACTAAATACTGCCTTGTTGATAGAAAAGGAGTCTATATGCTTAATTGTCTTGTTATAAGCAAATTAACCTGTTAATAACTTTGTTGATATCCTTGTTGATAACTGAAATTAGGTTGTGAATAAAACCAGTAAAGAAGAGTCGTCATAAAAAAGAAGAACCGCATTTCTGCGATTCTTCTTATCTTTAGTTGCGGAGATCCGACTCGAACGAATGACCTTTGGGTTATGAGCCCAACGAGCTACCAACTGCTCCACTCCGCGATGTTTAACGGGTGCAAAGGTACGGCTTTTTTTGAAACAAACAAATAATTTGCTGAATATTTTTCGAGTAAATCATCATTTTTTTTCTTATTTAGTTGAGAATGAATGAAATAATGATGAAACTTTTTCTTAGCACCTATTAATATACAAATGTTAATATTCTCTCTATTTTCTTGTATGGTCTAAAGAAAAGAATTACTTTTGCTCAAAAGCCTTGTGCTTCAATGATTTATAACTTTGGTTCTTAAACGTTGTTCTTAAATAGCCTTGTTTGAACGACACAAAGATAGGATTAATTATGTATAAGGCATAATTTTGAGATTAGAATTTTAGTCTGCATTTAGATGTGACAATTCATATTTAGATAAAAAAAGCCAGCTATCATCACTGACAACTGGCTATATTCTAATTATTTATTGAGTAGACTTTCTAAGGTCATTTTCAATATACTTTGTTTCTCTTCACTTTTAGCTTCTAGGACTCTTTTTACTATAGCATCTGGCATTTGTTTTAAAGCGTCACAAACAAGTTTATACCCATGTTCTGTAGACAGGTCGGCAACTACAGTAATCAAGTATCTTTTAGCGATAAAGGAATTGTCAAATTTAGTTCGTGCTGCATCCAAAAAGTATTTAGCACGTTCCAGATTATAATCTGTTTTTATTTCTTTACCTGCAATCAAATTACAGTATGCTGTCTTTCCCAACTTACCAGGAGCAAAACAAGCAATATAACCTATCGTAGTGGTTGGATAACCTAAATCGGCAAGTTCTTTTGTAAATTTTGCCAACTTATTTTGGGGATTAAATAGTGCCGCGCCATTAGCATAATCTGCACCACTCCACGGGTCAGTAATTGTGTTTGTTTCAGAGAGAATCTCTTTAGTGTTCTCATTGCTGTAACATTCATACAAGAACAGCTTTTCTTCATCTAAACCTGTTTCTTCGGCTGCCGTATATCTATGTTGTCCCTCAACAATGGCAACATACTTACTTGCTTCTTCATCCGGTATATCCTCTTTCGTAATAGGATGCACCAAAGTACAGCCGTCATTTACCGCTTTTTGTCCGTCTACATACATTAAAGGAACAAGATTCATTCCAAATTTCTCAAAGGACTTTTTCTTTCTTGAAATGTTCTTTGAATTAACACTACGATTGCCTTTAATAAAAGCAATCATTTTGCCTTCAACATAGAGGTCTTTTACAGTAATGATATTTTTTTTCATTGTCTATATAAATTTAGAATAATTGGCAATATTACCAACGCTGCGAAGGTAAGAAACCATAAATTACTTTTCGTGAAAAATCAGATTATCTCGAAATTTCACATTTCCTCTATGAACCTTCTATATTTAGACCTTATTTTTTCAATTTCTGGATTAGGCAGTAAGATTAAGGGGAACGACTGCCCGTTTACTGTGAATAGAGAAAGTTTTATTGGGGATTTATTATAGTCGCGCATTAATGCTCTATAATTATCTGTATTTATTGGAACATTGTTCTTAAAACGACCAAACAAGTATAGGATGTATAAAACAAGCTTCTTTCTGTTTGAGGACATTTTTCCACCTTTGTATTTGCTCAAGAAGGCTTTCAATTCTTGTGCAAAATAATAATTCAAGATTCTTTTGTTTGCTATTTCATTCATAGTGGTAATCCTCTCAATTGTATAATGCTTCAAGTTATCTACTGTTACAATATCATCTTGCAGTTCTAAATAAGCTTGTTTCATTTTATTAATCAGTAGTTGACTAGAGATAGTAAACTTTTTGGTTTTAGTTGACGATTTACCTTTTTTCGTTTCTGTTGGCAACCTACCCACTACTTCAATACTTGCAACATTCATTCCATCGTTTAGGTGGTTGAACAAGTCTAAATATTGGTCTGCTACAGATATGGATAGTTCAGCAACATTACATCCCATTATCATAGCGTACAGCAATACGGATAATCTCCATAATTTTAACGCATCCAGTTCCTCTCTTTCTAAATATTGAGCTAAAGTACTATCGTTAACAAAGACTTCTTCACTTAGCAATAATTTTCGTTTGTTATCATCTATGATTATGGTTTTAGCGAGTTTTACAGCTTCCTCATAATTTATAGCCTTGATATTGTTCAATATAATATGTTTGCTTTTGTCATCTATGCTTGTGGCTACCTGCAAGCATCTCTGCATATAAAAATCTACATATTCATTCATGGTATTATCTTTTAAAATCAATGACTGCAAAGAAACAAATTTATCCAATATTCCAGTCCACTGTATTATAAAAAATAAGGCAGTAAATGAAATTTCACTTACCACCTTAACCTTTGACTTATCTTTCTTAGTTACACCCTGCGTTTCTTGTCATATCCTAGATTATAGAACCTCTTAAACATTTCCCAAATGTCCAATTATGGCAAATAGAATAAAGGGGAAACTAATCAAACCTTTACTATCACTTACTTAAAAACTATCAGATTTATTATCCCAATCAATTCTTGTGGTACTATATATGTTATAGCTTAAATCATTGGGATTATTTAAATCAATAATGAGATTACCATAATCTTTAATCATATTGTTCATTTTTTCAATAAATAATCCTTTGTCCAACATGGAATAAACTTTCTTAAAATCCATTGATTTCCATCCTTGGTGCATGAATAAACAGTTACCATATATATCTTCTTCCAGTTCTTCTGATGAATAGTACTTCCCAATAAATGGTGCTTTTCTTTCATTCCTGTTGGTAAATATTTGAATATAAAATGAAAACATATTAAATTCAGATAAATCAATAATAGGTGGCTTTTCATTATTCGCTAACATTTCCCAACTTGTATCTAAATACTTTAATAGTTTATTTCTTGTTTTCATAAGTTCTTGTTTAAAATGGGGATTATTGCAAATGAATCACATTTTGATGATAATATTAAGAATCCTTATTGTCCAATTTATACTACTTCCATAAAATACTCCAGTGTAAGCTTTGCGTCCATATCATCTAAATTGTCAAGGAACGCCTTAGGGTCTTTCCAAAACTCCTCTCTTGATAGTCCGTACTCATCTAGTACAGAATTAATCCCTTCCATCCAATGTTCTGCTGTTATCATATTTGTTCATTTAGTTTTTTCAATTATAAATATCTCCTCACCATTCTCATCGTATTCCACACAACAATTGGTAAGTCCTTCTATGATATAATCTCTTTTTAAGTATTCTATTGGGTTGGTTTTATGTCAATTATCCATTCTTTTATGATTACAGAACCTATTATTTCTTCTATTTGGTTTTCCGTTAATTCTCCTGCTTCATGTTTGACTAGAATTTCTTTTGATAAATTATAATAATCTTCGTTAGTCATATACATTAAGCTCCCTTCCTCCCACAGTCCTAATTCAAATATTCGTATTGGAATACATATAGACAATATATCTTTATCTGGGCATAAACCTTTATAAAAAGAATATAGATTTATACTTTCATCTGTTTTTATACATAAAGCACGATGTTTTATTACAATGGCATTACCATATTGCTTTATCAATACATTTATTTTATGAAAAAAATTTTGTTTATCAAGAGCACAATATATTTCCTTAAAATCTTTAGGAATCCAATAGTATAAACAGTTACCATATATATCTTCTTCCAATTCTTCTATAGAGTTATATTGGTCTATATATGGCTTATCCTTAGCTGTTCTATTTCTAAATATTTCAAGATAATAGGTCAGCATATCATCATCAGATAAGCTGAAATTATGAGGAATACCGTTTGGGGGACAAGTAGCTTTTACCCATGTTGGTTTGGGCATTCCATCATAGGAATATGTAGAATATGGTATTTGGCTGAATTTTATCATACTACTGTGTTCATTAATGACCGTGTTTACTATATTTTTCAAGTTCTTTAATTTGTATATCTGATTGGCAAGAAACATCGAATCCTAAAAAGTACTCTATATCATATTTGATTACGTTTATGTTTTTCTTCACAAATTCGATACAAGAATGATACCTTTTATCAATCCCATTACAATAATTCCAATCTCCCGCTAAATCTAATCTATAGCTATTTCCCCAACATCTCACACCGCCAATTCCCAATCGAACCACCGTCATATTGTTTAAACCTAATAAATGAACTTCTTCTGCCACTCCAGTACCAGCATCACCTACACCTAAAAGCAAAGTTTTTTTATCAATAGTGAAATCAATATCCTTATCTCTAATGATATATAAAGCTCCACCCTGCAATAGTGCTTTTGATGATTTATCTTTCTCCCAATTTCTCCTAACTTCATCCAAACTCTTGGAAGAATGAACGATAGCTGTAAGAGTTGCAACTTCTTTCCATAATTCATCATAAAAAGCTTCAAACCCGTTAATATTATGTATCTTTACAAATTCACGGGAAAGTTTTTGAGGATTAACCACAATAAGAAAGTCAAATAATGGAGACAGAACACTCATGCGCTCATTAGCTAATTCTATTTGTTTTCGTCCTTCAAATTTAGATGGCAGTAATATGATACACCCTCTTACAACTCCAGTATTATTGAAATTGAAGATGATTGTAGGCAAAGTAAGCGGTAAGGCATTGCTACATAAATCTGTCACAACTAAAAAAAGTTTATTCCCTTTCATCATTTACAGACCTCCTTCATAATCCAATCCTGCCAAAAAATAGGCGATAACTATTAGTATTAAGCCTAAAACTATCCAACCTTCCATATTCTATTTGTTTAGAAATTATGCGATAAACAGTTTCTTGAAAACACTACTATGCTATTCATCTTCCATCAATTTACTTATTATATTACTAAGACGAGTAATAAGTTTTTCTTTTGTAGAATGAGATGTCGTCTCTTCAAATGTAATAGGCTCTTGCGTCTCTGTTATCTCTTCTTTTGTATCATTATTTGATTCAACAATAGCTGATTGGACTTGTTTACTCAATGGTTCAGGAGTAGGTTTGTAATATTTCTCAATTTCAGATTTAAGTCTTACATCATCGCTAATTTCAGCGTTCACAGAATCTTTCTTGTTATCAAAACCTGTTGCAATTAGTGTAATCTTCACATCCTCTCCTAAACTATCATCGTCATATAGTCCCCAAATAACTTCAATGTTTGGGTCTAATTCCTCCATGAATGTATTCAATTCAGACAATTCATTGATAAGAATAGGATTCTCTTTACTGGAATAGATAATATATAATAGCTTTTGTGCTTTTTCTATATCATTATCATTCAATAAAGGAGAATTGAGAGCATCCAATATTGCATTTTGTATTCTATATTTTCCCTTGGCTCTACCCATTGCCATAATTGCACTTCCACCATCTTTCATTATGGTTTCAACATCGCAGAAGTCCCTGTTTATAGTTCCTTCAATGGTGATTATTTCTGCAATACTTTTGGTTGCAGTTGTTAGAATATCATCAGCTTTACAGAACGCTTCTTTAGCTGTAGTGATTCCATCAGCGTATATTTCTCTCAAACGTTCATTGTTGATAACCAACAACGCATCCACGTTTTCTTTCATCTCATTAACCCCCTTAATAGCTTTTACTATTTTAGGCTTCATTTCAAATTGAAACGGGATTGTAACTATTCCTATCGTTAATATTCCCATTTCTTTTGCAATATGAGCTATTATGGGTGCTGCTCCAGTACCCGTTCCACCACCCATTCCCGCTGTAATAAATACCATTTGAGTAGTATCATTAAAAAGAGCTTTTATCTGCTCAATGCTTGTTTCTGCTGCTGCACGTCCTTTTTCAGGATTACCACCTGCTCCTAGACCAGTGTCTCCTAACTGTATTTTAGTAGGTACATTGGAACGGCTTAGGGCTTGACTATCCGTATTGCATATAGCAAAAGAAACATCTTTAATGCCTTGACTGTACATATTCTTTACAGCATTTCCACCGCCACCACCTACACCTATTACTTTTATAATGTTGGAAGCCTGATTCTTGATTAAATCAAATTCAATTATACCATCCATGATTATTTTTCCATTATTTTATCAACAAATTGCCTGAAAGCATCACCTGCCATTAGTTCACCACTTGCAGGTAATCCAGTCTTATTAATAGATACAATAATACTATACTTGGGATTATCAGTAGGGAAGTAACCACAGAACTCTACTGCATACATACCCTTAGTACTATCCTCATTAGTAGATAATGAACTAGTTCCCTGCATACCTGCAACTAGTACCTTATCAGACTTAGCATGTTGACCTAATCCGTCAGTAATATTAAATACTAGAGCTTTCTTCAAACTATCAATACTAGCCCTACTTGCTATTTGGGGATTAATAACTACTACACTATCCTTATATAGTTGAGGCTGTATCATCTTCCCATTATTAGCGATTGCATTATAGAAGGTAAGGACTTGAATAGGTGAAATAAGCTGTTCATATCCTATACAGTTCCAAGTGATATTTTTTTCTGTAATCTTGTAAGGTTGCAGACTGGCAATTCCATTGATACTATCTGGCTTACCATAGCTCATATTAGTAAGTAAATCAAAAAAGGTTTGAGGATTATCACCAAAAGCCTTCTCCATTGTCTTATAAATGGCAATATTGGAACTAGCTGCCAATCCTTCTTGTACTGTAAGCTCACCATATCCACCTCTATGCCAATTATGGTCTTTAAGTTCTCTGCCTTGAACTTGGTAGATACCATTTCCAGTATCAACCTTATCACTCAATTTCACCTTACCTGTTTCTAAAGCTGCCAATAGCGATATTGGGTGCATCAGACCAGTAGACTGCCATACAGAGAAGTTCTCACATGATTGGTAGTTCGCACTGTCTTTCCTAGTAAGTCCAACCAGAGCTTTTATTTGACCTGATTGAACTTCCATTACTATAACTTGCCCAGATTGGGCATTTATCTCTGATAATTTTTCTTCTAAAATAGAGGTAGCATTAACCTGTAATGTACTGTCTATAGTAGAAATAGGTGCTTGCTGTTTATGTTGGCAGGCTACTATATTAATTGCAGTAATGACACTGATTAATAGTAATCTCAACTTCATAAGCAAAATTGTTTAACGATTAAAATATTTAAATTGTCTAATCGAAAATCTAGTATAAATACCATTATTCATTTCTCGACATTTTAACCAATTGCCATATTCGTCATAGCTATATTCAAATTCTTTTTTTATTCGCTTTCCTCCCCACCAATTATCATCAAACACAATATCATTATATTGATTATACCTAGTTATACCTTGCTTTCTAACTCCATTATCATCATACCATTCTGCATAGGTTCCGTTACCCCTATCATCATATTCATATCTGTTTATATATCGTTTCCCTTGGCGTTCTGAAATAATCTGATAAAGTAATTTTTTATCATTATAGTAATATGTATTTCGTTCTTCAAGTTTTCCATTGTTATCATAGACCTTTGATTCAAGAATTGTTCCTTCATGACTGTAATATGAATGATGTGTTTTCCCATCATAACTATTAAAAGTTGTTACGCCAATTTTAGGCTTTCCCCAATACTCCTCTTGAGTCAAAATTTTAAATTCTCTCTCTCTTCCATCAATCTGTTTTTTAATAATGATACATTCCTTATTTTTAAACTCTATTGTTTCAAGAGAGGTTATGGTGCTACCATTTCCTGTAATAATGTAGCATAAAGTTTCATATTTTAGAATGTTCCCATTATTGAATGTAACCTTCATTTCACTATCTAAAACCTCCTTAGATACTTCCTGAACAGAAAACCATTTACTTACATAATCTTTCTTTACAACATAATTCTGCTCTATCATACATTGTATTAAGTCTTTATTCCTTAAAGACTTATTTAAACGGTTTATTGTCGAACTATATACCATAATCAAAAACTACTCTAATGAAAAACCACTTAATCTTGTATAATCTTTTAAACAATATTGCATTGCCTTACCTGTAGTCTTTCCCATTATAATTAAAGTATCAAATCCCAATGACATCAATTGTCTTACAAATGCCTTGTTTGATAATATGTATTGGGAAATATCCCTTATTTCAGAATCCTTTAAAGTGCTATCATTTTCTATTGATATTTTAAAACCACTTCTTAAAAAAAATGCACTCATTTCATGTCTATAATTGTCATTTCCACTAGTTATAGATACTTTACATAATCTATCTATTTCCCCAGAGTAGTAAGTTTCTTTAAAACTTTGGTTCATAGCATTTATTATTCTCATACGTTCAAATGAACCGTCTAAAAGAGAATTTAATAAATTCTTAAAAAAATCAACGACATTCATATGTTACAATTCAGTTTCTATTCTTTGTTTTAATTTTAATAATTCACGATAGTTATATCTATTGTTATTAATCTCTTCTGTTAAGACTTTAGCCAATTCTTCTTTAGAAGGATTTTTATCTGGATGAGCTTTAGATATAAGTACTCTGTGTAGAGCTTTTGCCTTTGCAATACTTTGTACTATGTTGTTTTCTTCTTTTACAGATGTAGAAGAAAGATGAAATATTTTACTTATCCATTTCAACATATTCAATTATCAATTTGATATTATTATTTATAGCGTATTACTACTTCTCTACGTTCGCCATCAGCATATATTCTGTATCTCTTATTACCATTTTTAACAATGATAGAACCACCTGCTTGGGTACATACTAGTTCATCAGAAGGCAACATATGAGATTTTGCATCTTTCCAAGCATCTGTACCGCTTCTTCCTCCACAACTTGTACAGAAGATAAAAGTGAATAATAAAATTAAGTATTTCATACCTTCAAAAATAAAAAATGTGTGTATTAAAAGACACTTTCCAATTCTCCCAAAGAAAGTAGTTAATCATAGTATTTAAAGTACTAGAGAACTGATAGCATATAATTGGTTGCTATAATACTTTATCTTGTCACAAATATAATAATTACCTAGTTTATTTACCCAAAGAATTTAATATAAAAATGCCTAATCTCTGGATTTAGTAAAGATTTTAACTGTCTACATACTGTTTGAGAGGTAGGAGCTAGTTGTAAATATGCCTGTTCCATAGTCTATTATTAGTTGTACCTAGTTCCCAATAGATACAGTTCTACATACAGAAAGGCATGGGAACCATTGTACACCTCATTCATCAGGTTCTTGCAAAACCTACCATACAAGATATAACAACAGTTACCCATGCCAATAATATTACAGGCTACTCTACTGGAGTAGAAAGTAAACATCAGCACGGGCATTGTTGTTACTGTCTCTGTATGGTTTCAAATTTGCAAGATTCGATGAATAGAGACAATAACAAAATGCCTTTCGTTAATATGTCCTCCTATTTCTAGGATTGGTACAAAGATAGCGAAAGGGATTTAATTAGCAAAAATCATTCTCTATTTAATTATTACGTACCATTTTATTGATTAAAAAAATGAAATACTCCCCTGATAATAATTCTTATATTTGAAATATCATTAGTTAATTGGCTCTGTAAATATCAGAGTAACCCAAAACATTTGTAATATCTATAGGACAATTTAAAAAGCGTAAGATTAGAATTAAATCCACAAATGACAATATATCGTTTATTGTATCTGGAATCTTCACGTTGCTTCCATGTGTGATATCATTTCTAAGCTTCGTAAAAGTAGTTTTATCACCAATTTCTTCTTGAATATGTATATTTATTTTTTCTATATTAAACCTATTCTTTTCTAAAAAAGTATTCATTGTTGTTTTATAAGGCTTTTCCCGCAAGTTTCTCCATACACTGTTCCATCTGTTCTTAAAATCATTCTTCTCCTCGTCATCAACCTCTGATAAAACGATGTCCAATGCTTCTTTTTCATATTTCCTTTTGATACTCTTTAAATTATTGAAACATGGTGCTTTTTCTCCTTTCTCTTGACATTGCTCTAATATGCTATATAATAAAAGATACTTGGTAGCACCACTTAACAAAGTGCTTTGTAGATAACGATGTATTATTGATACTATATTTTTTTTACGTGCGTTGAATCTTTCAAATGAAATTGTATTAAAGAAATCATAGATATTATGCAGACCATTAAGATATAAAAAAGCACAATCCTTTTTCAATATTTGATTATGTGGATAATTCCAAACGATGGTTCTTGTATTTTTATAATCAATACATCCTTGTTTATAATTAATGCTTTGACTACAATGTAATGAGGCAAGGCTACATATCCAAGAGTTATATTCCATAACTGTTTCAACATCTTCAAAATTAGTCCATTTTAATTTAGGAACTTTGGCGATATGAATTTCTTGTTTGTTTTTATTGTCTGAATAGTTAAAGTGAAATATTGGAGTACAAAAGCTATTCAAGACATTATGACTTTTAATATCTTTACGTTCTGGCAAATTGATATTATTAGTAGTAAAGTAATTTAGAGTATAATAGTTTTTAATAAAATCATGTCCTGCATCATTTAGCGTAAAATATGCAATATTATTGCCTGTTTTGTGTTCAAAACTATATTGGACAAAATCTACTTGGAAATTGAATAATGCAATATTATCTTGAGAACGCCCGCCATAAGTAATCAGTTTTGCTGCTGACAAATCAACATTAATGCTCTTCCCATTATATATTGCATTTTTACAATTCACAAGCTTTCCCCAATTGGAACGAATATAACCATTGTCCCATGATGGTAATATATAGCTTATTTCATCAACTTTTGAGAAAAACACATGTAAAAGAGCTTTATCTTCATAAATTAAAAGTTCTGCCTTGCTGTAGTCGTCAATATCATTAAGCCCTTTAATTTTAATATCTAAGGTTATTTTTTCCAAACACTCTTCCATAATTGATGTAATATAAATAATTTCACAAAATTAAAAATTAAATTAGGATATAAAACGAGACTGGGATAAAAGTTGATAAATTATTTGGCATAAAATTGCTTATTCACTCATGTATGTATAAAATGTAAAGTAGCAATGTCTTTATTTGATAATCATGAATGAATTACTACTAGGTAAAGTATATCTGTTATTCATACATACAGTTGTGAAAAATAGAGGATATATAACCCTCTATTTTCCATATAAGTCAGAAGCTAAGACAATCATAGGTATTCAATAATTCTTCCTGCCTTAATCCCAAGTATCTCTTAGTAATTGATACACTGGAATGATTGAATAGCTCCATGAGCTTAACAAGTGCAAGCTCTGAATTATCGTTATTCATGTTGTAGACCTGTCTGCCAAAGG
>OHRR01000395.1_pt1 | contig 34973 bp, 33 predicted proteins | sample 1578501 | NCBI WGS metagenome assembly OHRR01 (sample SAMEA3879598, study PRJEB24766) | human gut metagenome | biome: human-associated habitat; feature: feces | place: USA | collected 1985/1987
ATTTCATCGGCGGCTGTGATATCCCCTAACATTCCAACTCCTTCACAATGCGAAGTGTTTGAGCCAGAAGCTGAGGATCTGTTCCATTTGGTATTGTTAGATGAAAACTTCCTACAGACAGCTTCATTGGTTCTGTTACGGAAAGGTTATTTCTTTCCGTAGTTACTGGAATCACATTTAATGGCTGTTTATATGGGAGCGGGTCAGTATCACGAAAATCCACTCTGACAACTTCCTGACTTTCAGATTGTTCGTCCAATAGTCTGTGATGACACCGCTCTTTTCAGTAATCTTAGAGTAGTCGAACACTTCTGCATACTCTTTCTGTTCCGCAGATACCATTTGCAGATAGTCCTCTATATGAAGTTGTCTGTTTTTTAATCTACTTTCAGTTACATTCATTGCTTGTGTCTCCTAAAGTTCAGCCCTTCGCCGATGTTTGCAACCATCGGTTTACTATGGCTTCTGCTGACTTCTCGCCATTCGTTGTTACTACAAGTTTCATACTCTGTTTCCGCTTGCTGACGAGACCTCCCTTGGTACCACACGTCACTTTCTCTCCATATATCTGCCACATTTACTACAGTTGATTCCGAGTAGTTATTGGACTTCGGCTTGTTCGGCAGCCTTATCCTTAACTATAGCCTCATGTAATTTCTGTTCGTCAGACCAGAGATTTGCCATCCGACTTCCTTCAGATTCCACCTCACGATGGACACCCTTATCATTGGCTGTATCCTTCCCACTACTAGGGCGGATTAGGAACTTTCATCCATTAGCGACGTGCGCCGCAAGGCGCACCAAAAAACCGAGACAGTATCTTAAATACTGTCCCGGTTCTATCTAACATAAATACTATTATTTGACAATCGAAAATGTCTTTCCTTTGTGGTGAAAACAAAAGCTCTGTTTTCCATGCTCGCTGTTAACCGCTACTTCAACCATCTCTTTTTCCTGCATTCCAGAAGGCACTAGTAATGTGATAATCCTATGGTTCTTTGCTCTACCTGTTTTCATTGTCATATGCCACTGAGGCTCATTCCCTACAGTTTCTTCTTCATTTACCTCTTCAAACCGATTTTCCTGCCCCATCGCTTTTATTCCAGATGATACATAAACAAACTGCCCTTCAAGTTCAGCTTTAGGACGTTTTAAATAAAAGTAATTTCCATTGAATTCAAACGGAGACAATCCATGAAGCAAAAAACTAAGCTCTCTGGAAATATCCGTTTTTACTGTATCTACAATCACAAAATATATATCGTCCACAAAGTAAATTTCACGGGTCACTTGACGAACATCCGGAATTTGATTTTGATATGCTTTTACTGCCTCCTCACAAATATAAAGATAATTTTTTTCCTGATAGACCGTCTTTACCGCTCCACTGGCTTTAAGCTGAAGATTTTTATCGACTCCTGCATACTGCCCCATTTCATCAATCAGAATATTATTAGTGGAACGGGTTTGACGTCGCCAATCCCTGTGCATAGATGAATTAAAGCCTACGTAATATCCTGACTCAATTAATAATGGCTCTCCATATGCATGAAGTAAAATCCCATTTTGATCTCCATGGCTATGACTAACGCTTCCATACGGACTGCTTTTTGTCAAAAAGAAAATATGTTTCTCCCGAGCTTCCATCTGAGTGTTAATTGCCACCCAGCCAATATCACGGAACCACTTTACCTTCTCGAATTGCAGTGGCTTTTTCTTCAACAATGCTTCATTTTCCTTTTCGTAATCATGGCGGTACACCATATCATCATAAGTAAAATCCCACCATCCGGTATTAAAAAAGTCATTGTCAATTTCCGGCTCCCTGGCAAATACACTGTTATAATACCATTGATATTCTGGCTTCTGATATACTCCGCCAAACTGCCGGATATTATATGCCGCTTTATGCCCTGGATACTTTCCAAGATTGGACTGATCACAAAAACTGGCTCGTCTAGTATCCACAGGATTACAATATAACAGAAAATCTCCTGTTTTTTTGAAAAATGGTCTCTTATAAAAATCAATCCCTATATAATTTCGAATTGTATTGATTGCATCAATTACAAAAGCCATCCCGCTTTCCCAATACTTTGGTCCTTCTGCCCAGCCGCCGTCATTTCCGCCCCAAGGAGTATAAATCGTACTAAAGTATTCAATTGCATAATCCAGCCAATCGCGGATTTTCTGCGCTCTTCCGTCTATCAACGGTTCATCCAAAAGCGCAATGCAACACGGTGTCAATACTGAAGCCAACGAACGAACTGCATGACTGTCATAAAGAGAAAGATGAATCCGGGAACCAACAATGACATGATATGCCACCTGATAGATCCGCTGATAAAGTGCCTCTTCCACAACTTTTCTTTCCTGAAAGTCCAACATATCATACAGCCAATCATAGCCAAAAGCCAGACCATAAACCACTCGAAAAGCACATTCGTCATTATAATCCCTACTTGTGGTTCCATTCACATCCCATGACGCCAACTCTAAAAGTGCCTTCTTCGCCATTTCTTTCCATTTAGCACATTTTAAAATATTTCCTGCTACAGCTAAGGAACGAATATAACGTAATGCCATTTGGCAATCTGTATAATTCTGACGCCACATGGATATAATACGCTTATTTTCTGGATATGGCAGCGGTTCTTTCGGAAACCTCTGTTTTTCGCACCACTCTACCGAATCATGCAGAAATGTTTTAAACCCGCAATACCCGGAATCCCGTTTTAATGATTCTGAAAATGATTCTATCTGTTCCGAATTCATCCAAATTCTTGGATGTTTCTTATTAACAGTCCGGTATCTCTCCTCTCTGCCTGGAAGCGGTGTTAATGCCGCATCTCCTCGAACAACAACTGATCTTGCTGTACTATATTCCTTACAACCAGAGATACCATATCTCCAATAATAAAGACCTGGCTCAAATACACTCTTCGGCGTATAAAAATTATAGGGAATATTTTCAATTTTATAGCTGTCTGAAAAATCAAAATTCTTTGAAATTTCCAAAAAATAAGTTTTTTCTTTACTATCTTCCCCTTCCGGCATCCAAGTGAATCTGGGAGGATTTTCTAATGCCGCCTCTCCATCCGGCCTGTATTTAATTGATAATAATGTTTCCTCAGGTTCCTTTAATCTGCTCATATCGAAATTTATAAGAAATCCTCTCTTTGAGGAGTAAAAATATCCAGTATCACAGCATCCTCAAGCGCAGTAGCACCATGAGGTACATTCGGCGCTACATAATAGCTGTCTCCTGCTTTCAACGTATATTTTATACCATCTGCTACATACTCAAAAGAACCAGATACAATATAACTAACCTGCTCATGTTCATGCTGGTGTACAGCACCTACAGCCCCTTTCTCAAAAGAAGCTTCTACTCCCATCATGTTTCCGCCCCGCGCCAAAATTCTCCTGGTAATACCAGGTGCAGGGCTCGTTGGAATAATGTTCTCATATTTTAATACCATAATTAGTTCCTCCTGAATTCTACAAAATACAATTTATCTGTTCACAAAACTCTTGTATCATCTTCGGGATCTCAAATTCTTCTCCTCGAATTTCTTCCCTCCATGCACTTTCCCATTCTAAAGAAAAATATCCTTCATATCCTGCTGCGTTAAGCATCCTTACAATTCGTTCAATAGGAACCTCTCCATGGCCTAGCCTTGTATATTTCCAGCTCCACATATCGGGATCTTCCCATGGCTTTCCATCCTTAATATGTACATGGGCCAAATGTTTCTTCAAATATTTAAACGTATCTTCCGGATTCTCCTTGGCCTCCAACGGATGCATAATGTCCCAAAGAGAATATATATTATGAAACCTATGCTGTTCTAAAAGCTCACACTGTGCCTTTCCTGTGGCAAACTCATCATGAGTTTCAATCCATATCTGCGTATGATATTTCTCCAGAATTTTATCTGCCTCCTCCAGCCAATGTACCAGTCCCTCATAATCAATTGGAAAAACCTTATCCGAATGACGTTTATGACGATTTCCAAGCATAACCCGAAGACCTTGACATTGAAGAATATTCGCAATCTGCGACACCCTCTCCAGTTCTGTAAGCCCCTCCAGACTATAGCCCGTCACACGAATACTGGTTCCTAAATTTGATACTCTCAAACCTTGATTTTGGATTTTTTCATAAAGCTGGTGATAAAATGAATCCGACAAAGTAATATTTGACCACGAATGAAAATCCATACGGATTTCCAAAGCATCTATCCCCTTTTCCCGGCAGATATGCAGCACATGTTCCAATTCCCAGCCTTGAAATGCCAGTGTACTAATGGCTAATTTATGTTTCATATCTCTCCGTCTCCTGCTATCTAGTCATGCGGATTGCATATTCATAAGGAATTTCATCTTCATAGGCGTTCCCTGATAAAATCGCCTGAATATCACGAATCAACTTAAGTGTTACTTGTTCTCGTATATCAAAAGTTGGTCCTGCCATATGGGGAAATAAAATCACATTTGACATAACACGAAGTTCACTTTCCACAGGCAAAGGTTCCTTATGAAATACATCCAAAGCTGCCGTAAAACGCCCAGTCCGAAGTTCACACATCATATCCTCTTCCACTACAACACCTGCTCTTGCAGTATTTACAAATAATGCTCCTGGTTTAATTTTATGAAAAAGTTTTCCTGTTATAAGTCCTCTGTTTTCATCATTCAAAGCATTATGAAGTGAAATTATATCACACGTTTCAAAAATCTCCTCTAGAGAAGCAATCTTAATTCCCTTCTGCCGCGCTTCTTCCACTGTGATGTGTTTTGAAGCTACCAGAATCTCAGGTTCAAACCATTTCAGCAGTTCAATGTAATATTTAGAAATAGCTCCGTATCCCACTATCCCAATTTTCTTTCCGATCAGGCCAGAATTCCTTCCTGGAATACGTCTCCATCCCCCGGATTTCATAGAGTTTACATCCTCATACATTTTTCTCAATGCCATTAAAGTATAGACTAATGTTCCCTCAGCCACACTTTTCGCAAAAAGATCATTTCCGCTAAGAACAATAACCCCTCTATCATACTCTTCTTTGCAAGTCATAGTTGCCATTGTCCCACCTGTATGAGCATGAATTTTTAAACGATTTGCTTCTTTCATTACATCCTCGTCCACTCTTGGAGTCCCCCAGCCTGTAATTAGAATGTCTACATCTTTTACATGCCTGATAAGTTCTTCTTTCGTATACGCCTGATGTCCAGTTGCATTATATTCAACCTCGCCTAAACCTTCCAGCACTTCCCTCACTTTTGGTGTAAAAAAGCTATCGAATACTTCACCTGCCCCTACTGTAACTAAAATTTTCATCGCTATACCCTTTTAGGCCTCCTCCTGCTTACTACCAAATCCTGAACGAATTTCCTGCTAACTTGTGAATTGCCTCAATAAAGAAATAATCTCCATAGATAATAGGTATATGGCGTTCTTGCTCTCCCTGGTATTTTAATGTTCCCATCTGCAAAATACTGTCCTTATCCAAATCCCAGCAACAAAATTTCTCCTCCATTGCCTTAAGAATTTGAACTGCCGCCGTTTCATATATATCTCGTTCTAATTCAGATACATTCCTTGATAATTCAATTAGACCGCTTGCTATAATAGCCCCGGCAGTGGAATCATAAATAATCGGCTGAGCAGGGCTTCTAAAATCACATAATGGCAGCCATCCAGTTCGGCCTACACAGGAAATCACATAATGAGCTATCCGCTTAGCTGCATCTAGATATCTGATATCCTTTGTATGTTCATAACTTATAGTAAAACCATACAGTCCCCAGCCCTGACCTCGACTCCATGATGACCCAACACTATAGCCCTGACCTCCAAACTCATTTACCAATTCTCCCGTCTGCGGATTATACTCCACAATATGCTTGCAGCTTCCATCAGGTCTTAAATGATGCTCCAGAGTTTTATCTGCATGACGCATAGCTACAAAACGATATCTGGCATCCTCTATTTCCTCTGATGCCCAATATAGGAGTGCCAAATTCATCATACAATCAATAATAGCCCAGCCTGTAGTATCTCCCTCTTCCTTCTCGTTCCATGCCCGAATATAATTACCCGACACATTGTAACGTCCCATAAGCAGATTTGCTGCCAGAAGAGTTCTGATTCTAGATTTCTTATTTCCAGTCAAACGATAATTTAAACCGCTGGAAATATGCCACATGAATCCCACATCATGATGAAGACCATCAAATTTACAGAACGCACCATCTAATGTGCGTTCTGTATGTTCAGCAATTTCTTTATATATAGAATCTTTTGTATCCATATACATAAGCCACAAGATACCCGGCCAAAAACCATTAGTCCATTTACAAATGTCCCCTTTATTGTCCTTAAAATGTCCATCAATACTAGTATATGGCAATATGTCAGGGTTACGGAGAACCGTCGCTTTCATTTTTTTACGAATTTTTTCTGATATCTGTTCTGCGAAACACTGAATCTCTTTATCCATGAAAAGTCCTTATCTTAAATAAACGCCTGTCCGCCATTAATCTGAATGATTTCTCCCGTAAGAAAAGAAGCTTTTTCAGATGCAAGGAATTCAATTACAGATGCAACTTCAGATGCTTCTCCAAATCGCTTCATTACAATACCAGATTTCCATGTTTCCATAATTTCACGTTTTGTTGCTGCATGGAACTCTGTGTCAATTGTTCCCGGTGATACTGCATTTACACGGATACCATATTCCGCCAAATCTTTTGCCAGTGCTCTTGTCAATCCCTCAATAGCTGCCTTACTGGCAGAATAGATTCCTGCTCCAGGACCACCACCAGAAGTCACTGCAATCGTACTATAATTAATGATGGACGGATGTTCGCCCTTCTTTAACATAGGAATTGCTGCCCGGCTTGCAAAGAAAGCGCTATCAAAATTTAATGCCATAACTCTTCTCATAAAAGAAGTTTCCATTTCCTCAAAGCGCTGTCTTCCACCTAATCCTCCTACATTATTCACAAGAACATCCAGAGAGCCATACTTCTCCTCAATGTACTTAAAGCATTTATTCACATCATCTTCATTCATAGAATCTGCGTAAACAAACTCTGCATTAATACCTTTACCCTTAAGTTCCTCGAGCGCAGTTTTCGCCGCCTCATTATCAATTCCTGTTATAATAATGTCATAACCTGCCAATCCCAGTGCTTCTGCCGCACTTAATCCAATTCCTCTTGTTCCTCCTGTAATTACTGCTCTCATTGTTTTAATCTCCTTTATTTATGTTAATATTATATGTAACTAGCATTATTTAACTTCTATACGTAATCTGTAAGAAGGATTTTCCTCCCTACTTCTCACTAAAATTGTCTGTCTGATTTGATTTACCGGATTATCCATTGTTTTTAATAGATACAACTCCTGTCCCGGCATCAGATTAACCTCTATATCCAGCTCCCTTTCACCCATAAAGGCAGAAAGATGAGCTATTCCTACTTCCGCTTTTACTTTTTTAGTTTCCAGTATATGTTGGTATCCATTTTCAGCAAAACCAAGATTTCCATCTATAAGATTCATATCTGTATGCACAGATATATCCGCCTCAAAATGGAATACGTAATCATAGATACCCTTTTTATTTCCCTGTACCCTAAAATTGTCTTCAAAAAAGTCTTTCCCGATTTGAATACTACGCACATAATCAATGCCTTCATAAACATTGGACGCTTTTGCTGTCATTTGATTATTTTTAAATTCCAAGCATTCTCCAGGATTTACAGAAGTAATATCTGTTCCATTAAAGCAAACCGTATTATGAGACAATGTTTTTCTATGCCATTCATTGCATAATTTTGACTTATATCCCGCATTGGATAAATCCCTAGAAATCCTATGACCTTCAAACATAAGTTCCACTGTCATAATATCTGGATGAGCATGCGATTTTCCATTTAATCCATATTTCATAAACGCATTCCACTGTTCGTTTCTTAACATGGCGAAATTGGATTTCGGAAAATTATACGATTCCTTAAGTATCGGTTGGTAGTGACTGTAATCGAAATCAATATTAAACAACAGCTGTTCCAGACAAACCTTATTATTACTATAATAAGGCTCTGAAAGCGGAAGAGTTGTTCTCGGTTCCTGTGAATTTTCAATCAGCTTTACCAGATTCCCTATCTTGCTTTCTTCACCAAATGCTCTGGCTACCGTATGGTAAACATAACTAAATGTTTTTAAATTAAGATTTGGCCATCCATCGTTAGGATTTGGAAGATATTGATTATCAAAACTGTATTGATAGGCCTGAATAAACATTTCCTCAAAAATCCGGCTGCTATCTTCACCAAACTCATAGTTATATAATTTACTGAACAGGAATAAATACGAAATACCTTCCAAAAGGAAAAAGTTATAATGAATCGACCCTTCATACCAGAAACGGTCTTCAGTCACCCCTTCCTTTAACTGTCGGCGGATATTGTACTCACTGTTAAATGCAAAATCAATCATTTCCGGATCTTTAAATGCCAATCCCATCACACCAATGGCTGATAATCCCCAACAACTAATGTTGTGAATAGATGTCGCCTGCGGTGCCAGAAGATGATATATTTCCATAAACATTTTATTATGGATCATCTCAAGCCAGTCTTCAGACAAGTCCTCTTTAAGGATTTCAATAGTTTGCACAAAGCGAATTGCTACAATTGCTTCATTAAGTCCCTGTGGCATCATCCTTCCACAGCCCCATTTCATATTGTCATAAGACTCACAAATTACATTTTCCTTATTATGGAGCACAAACTCCGTATAGTGACTGGCATAAAATTCCATAATCGAAACCGCATAATCGAAATATTTCCGTTCCTTCGTAGCCTTGTAAATCGCTGCTGATACTAATGCCAAAACCACTGCCCTGTTACGGTAAAACGTAACCCATGTTCCATCTAAAAGTTCACTTTCATACACCTTTCCACATACCCCACAACGGTGAGTATGTGGAGAATGTATATCGAAAATCAAACGTCCACCATCATTGTCACAAAAATATGAATGTCCCCAACGACTTAAACGCTCTGAAGAGTCTGAGAATGTAGGCATAAACTCATCCACATCCTTTTTCATTGCCTCTAAAACCTGCCTGTTCTCTTCTATCTCATTCATTTTTGCTGCAAACAGCTTATTCACATAATCCATTACACATCTCCTTCTATGTATTGGCATTGTTATATCTGATATTGCCAGTCATATCCCGCTTCATCCCGTACATGAATTAAAATAGGATCATTGCCACAAATTCTATACCGTTTTTTTCCCAATTGAATCTCAACTCCATCCTTTATTTCATTCACCTTGGCATGATTATCTTCAAAAGTAAAGCACTGATAAAAGATCTGACATGTTTGAGGTTCCGCTGATTTAGCACATAATGTCCGGATATCTGTCCTGCATACCTTATCTGGTTCCTGAGTTGTCATAACACTGACTACCTCCTGATTAAAGGTTTCCCAGTTTACCATTTTGTCTGAATATACCTTATAGTGAATATCTCCTGTTCTCATCGGATACAAAAATGCATTTTCTCCTTCTTTCTCTGCCTGTTGATCCGTATTGGAAATAATCTGGTAAATATGCGGCAACCGACTCCTGCATATATCTACAAATACCCAAAAAGCTAATCCATCCGTCACAAATAGCCGACTCACTTCTTCCATCTGAAGTTCTTTAAGATAAATTCCAGCTGTTTCAGCCCGGTAAATAATCAAATTTTTTTCCTGCTTAAAAGCAGTCATTTTACCTGCATAATATCTTTCTATTTCTTCTTCGGTTTCATTCTGAGCTAAACGCTTTTTTATACTTTCTACATATACATCATTAACATTCGAAACATCTGTATACTGTCCATCAACTAAAATCACATTGTGGTTTTCCGGAAGGATATTTCGGTTATATCCGTCTTCACAAGTCAGATACTCCCTTCCTCTGACAAACACATAAGACAGGTTATCCGGATGATGATGCGATAAAGAAAAACAGTGTATTCCTTCTTCTCTTAAAAGTCTCCAGCCAGTCTCCCACTGTTTTTTCCCTCCCGGATATCCACATTTAATTGCAAATACCTTACTGTCTTCCTCCCAGTTCTCTCGTACACACAGAAGGCCTAAGTCTCCAAAACAACGAACCAATGGAAGCTCTGTCAAAGACCGTTCCTCTATCGTCGGCTCATACCAGAGAAACTCAAAAGCTGCTTCTGGTAAAATTCCCGGCTTAACTTTGCTCTGCTTTGCTTCTTCCTGCAGGAAACGTTCTAATACCAGATTTCCATACCGCTGCGCATACCCATCTTGATATTCTGCCGCTGTTTTATAATACACACAAGGCGGATGGCTGCTATGCCTGTCGTGGCTGTCTCCAAAATTCAACTGCTGACTATAATCACCACTTGATTGATACAAACGATAATAGAAAGTGTTTCTCAAATATCCACTATTCTCAAAATAATTTATTTTTTCCTGAATTTTCAACAAATGAGCATAAACAAACAGCCACATTCCTCCGTAACGCCAATAAGCAACTCCTTCATAATTGGAGCCATCTTCTGGTAAATAGGAAAATACTCGAGAAAAATTTTCCTTGGCCTCTTCAATATATGTATTGGCCATTATATCTTCTTTGGCTAATACATATCCGGCAGTAGCCAAACCTGTCATATTAATCCAGTTATGATTTTGATAAAAATTGGTAGACCACCCTTGCCCATATGTTTTCCTGCGATAATCGTAGATAATCCGGGCATGATGACTGATTTTTTCCCGAATTCGTTTCTTTTCATTTAAATCCAGGTCTTCCTTCAGCCAATCATACCCTAACGATAACCCAAACAAAATCCAGGATGCTGACAAATCAACATTCACCAAATGGGCATTTCCCCATGTCTCATAGGAAATCACAGTATCCATAAAACGCTTGGCATCCTCCAGATACTGACGCTTTCCTCCTAATCGGTACGCCAATGCTAAATTGACAATTGCAATTCCCATATAGGTAGTACTTTCTTGTGGATGCACAGTTGGGAGTTCCAGCAAATGATATTGATCTGCTTGTTTATAAAGTCGTTCCAGCTGTTTTTTCCTTTTTTCCAATTCATTCGTATATCGTTCCAAATCCCCTATAAATACAAGATTTTTCAATTCCCAACATCTCCTTTTTGCCTTGCCTCGCGGATAGTGTCACCAATTCCTGTTAGCACATAATAATATAAAAGGTACAACGTAGCAAAGCCAAAAGGCTCTCCTGGAATAAGAACGGTTTCCATAGGTTTTCCAAGTATGTGATTGAACAGGATATTTACATTCTGGTAGGTAAAATAAACCAGCAAGACTAAAAACATATTTTTAAAAATTTCCTGTAATTTATACATTGCGTTCTGCCAACCCTTACGCTGGTAATATACCTTATTTGTAATTTTTCCTTTTCTTACAATATTGAACATACCATAAGCGATTGGATTATAAATAAATACAGTAGCAAAACCAACACATACCCCAAGCATGAAAATCAAATCAATCGGATCGCTTAAGACTCCTATCTGTGTTCCAAATCCAACAAAAAAATAACACATTCCGGCAATCCACCATCGCAAAATGCCTGCTTTTACATTATCGGAAATTCTCTTTTTATCCTGTTTCATCTGTTCTTTATCCTTCTGCTTTCCTTCATCATCCCCACTCCTAAAAGAAATGCTGATAACACATAAGCACCAATAATAATCAAGCTAAAAAATATTGCCTTTCTGACAATTGCAACATCCAAAGAAGCCTGAATTCTTATTGCCTCTTGATAGATTGTCACTAGATAAATTCCCATTACAGTTGTCAACAGGCTAAGTAAAATTGTAAAAATTTTTTCAGGCCCATCCTCCTTGATCCGACTTGTTTCAAACAATGTAACAAGGCCAAACAAAACAAACATAAACATTACAAACCCACAGATTTCATTTTCTAGCAACAGAAGAGCATCTACATGTATGCTAGTAAACACCAAATGCATAATCGCAGTAATTGCTATTACCACTTTAGCTACCGTTACTGCCTCTATTCTTTCTATGTTTTTTTTATTCATTATCATCACTCGCTTTTGCATACAGCACTAATTTTGTTGTGTTTTTATCAAAGAAATATAGATGCTCCATTCTAAATTTCACCATCACTGGCTGTCCTACATTATCTTCAAAATGCTCCACCTGACATACCAGAGTTGTCCCATCTACATTTATATAAAGAATATAGCAATTTCCTAAAAATTCTTTATTTTCGAGAACACCTCTTACAACATTTTCTCCATCTTTTTCTACTTTCACAAACTGTTCAGGGCGAACACCCAAAATTAGTTCCTGCCCCTCGAAAATTTTTAATTTTTCTTTATAACCTTCCGGAAGACAAAGACGATTATTTCCAAAAATAAACTCTCCATTTTTTACTCTTCCATCCAGAAAATTCATTTGAGGTGCCCCAATAAAACCTGCTACAAATATGTTACATGGCTCATAATAAATTTCCTGAGGTGTTCCTACCTGCTGAATTACGCCTGCTTTCATTACCACCATACGATCTGCCATTGTCATTGCTTCTGTTTGATCATGAGTAACATAAATTGTGGTAACTCCTAAATCTCGCTGCAAACGCACAATCTCACTTCTTGTGCTAATACGCAGTTTTGCATCCAGATTAGATAATGGCTCATCCATTAAAAATACCTTTGGCTGCCGTACAACGGATCGGGCCAGTGCTACTCTTTGCTTCTGACCACCAGACAGCTGACTTGGGAGACGTTTCAACAAATTCTTTAACCCAAGGATTTTAGAAGCTTCCTGTACTTTATCGTAAATAACTGTATCCTTTTCATGACGAACCCTAAGGCTCATTCCCACATTATCGTAAACAGACATATTTCCGTACAATGCATAATCTTGGAATACAACTGCTATATCCCGCTCCACAGGCGGACACTTATTAATCACTTTCCCGTCTAGATTCAACTCGCCACCAGAAATTGCTTCCAAGCCCGCAATCATTCGCAGAACCGTAGATTTCCCGCACCCAGAAGGTCCTACGAAAACGATAAATTCTCCTTCTTTAATATCCAAATTAAAATCATGGACTGCATGAAATCCATTAGGGTAGATCTTATTTACATCTTTAAACTGCAAGTATCCCATGCTCTTTACCTCCGCTGCTCATCCAGAGTTTCTTGAAGCCTCCTTCGCCTGTCTGTGCGTTTCATGCTAACAACTCCTGCCAACACAAGACATACCGCTCCAGATATATTTGCTGCCATAAGCATTGCCTGACGTTCATAAGGCTTTAATACGCCTGGAACAATTACAAATTGGCGAATTAAAAAATACACGCCCAAAACCAATGCAACAATCGCCCAAGTACGATTATAAATATTCATTTTAACAGCGCAGGTAAACAATATAAACAAAACTGCAATGTTTACCATAACTGTAATTCCCATCCAAAAACTAACTTCCATCACATCTAAAATCCCTACAACAAAAACTAATTCTGCTGCAATAGCACACAATGCAAGGGAATAAGACAATCCATCTTTTTTATATAAAGACACATACGCCTTCTTTTCTTTTTCAGTCATTTTATCATTCATCACTCTTGCGCCCCTTTTTCATTTTTTTAACAAATGTAATATGGCTGGCTGCCATTGCAATTCCATAAGCTGCGCAACTGATTAGTTGTAATATATAAATTACATTTCCCGCACGGAAAGTGGAAAATCGCATTTCATATTCTTCCATTCCTTCCAGATACAAATACTGGAAATCCAGACCTCTGTAAAACTGACTGACTGCCTGTAAATTCACTAATGCATAAACAGCTCCAACACAGCTTATAATCAATGCAGCATCTATAACAATCAATGCAAAACGGTCAGGAACTTTATGAAAGCTTTCTAATAAAAACGAAAAAACCACAATTATAATACCAAATAAGGCTAAAACAAATATCTGTCTATTGAATGTCTGCAGAATTGAATCATGAAAAAACGAAATCTGACTATTCTGCTTTAATTTAAGTCCAAATAAATTCTTGTATTCTGTCATGAATACTAATGTGTAAAAGAACACCAGTACCGCAATGACTGTATAAATTTTTGCAGTAATCTTCTGCGTACTAAATATCTTCTCCATCGCCAGCTCCCACCTCTTATTTTTTAAGGGAGGGGGGAGCCTCCCCCCTTCCTCGGTTTTTATTTGCGCAAACAATGAGCGAAAACCGTACAGCAACTATTCTGACATTGTCATTACCTCATATGCTGTCTGATAAGTCTGCTCATACAACTCCAGTCCCCTGTTTTTAAACTCATTTAAATAATCCTCATAACTCTGTGCCACCTGTGCTCCAGATGGTGCATTTCCTTTTGTCTGGTAACGTATGATATTAAACATATACTCAACTATATCTTCGCCTTCAATGGTTGTAGAATCGGAGATTGTTTCTTTCTGCCTGGATGTTAATGAGAATACCGGAGGAACCATCTTATAATAATTTTTATTCTCTCCGCTTGGTCCATTACCTGCATAGGTAGTAAATCCAGTAGTAGAACCCTGAAGCAGTTCCCATCCTTCAAAACCTCTTTCGGAAGTTGTCTGATACTCAAAGCCAATTTCTTTCTGATATCCAATCGGCATCTGACATCCAATCCAATCTCTCAGGAATGTAGACATATCTCCTTTGGCAACTTCATTAGCCGTTGTAGAAACCCATTCAATAAACTTCGGATAATCAATACCATCAGGCCCTGTATAAACCGAATTTTCCTCTAAAAGCATTGGCATACCATAATTCTGAAGCACAGAACCTTCCTTTGTAAAGAAATAATCAACAACTGCACAAGCTCTCTTAAGCTGTTCTTCTGTACTGCCAGCCACAGAAATAGCCCATCCATCTGGCTTAATTGCACGACCATTATCAATATAATACTGCCATACACCATTTACCTTGGCTACTGGAGGTAAGATTACCTCAATATCACTATTCAAAGAATCAGATGTAGAACTGGAAATCCAATCATAAGTAATAAATCCAAAAGATGGTGCATCTCCTTTATCGGTTCCCCACAATGTAGAACGATAATTTGTTTTATCAGTTAAATCGTAACAGTCTGAATAAATCAAACCTTCCGCTTCCATATCGGAAAGACGGCACAGTGTGTTGTAAACACCCTCATCAGCATAGGAATACTGTACTTTTCCATCGCCATCAATATACCATCTTGCCTGATAAGAATCAGCTCCATGTACTCTGCTTCCCTCAAAATAGGTAGAAAGTCTGAACAAGTCTTCACGGTATGCAGACTGTCTTACAAACATAGGCCATACTGTATCTACTCTTCCATCAGTTAAAAGCTTCGGATTCGCTTTAATACAACGCATTAAAGCAATAAGTTCATCAATATCGTATGCTGCCTTTTCTCCTAAAAACAATTGAGATGGCGTTTCATAATCATAATTATCCTTAATGTACTGAATAAATGCTTTTGTAAGAGTTTCGCCATTTTTTACATCCAGATTATTCTGAATCTCGATAATACTCTGGTCTGTCTTCTTAACTATATCAACACCCTCCTTAGGTGTTACGGTACCTCCATTTTCACCAGTTCTCTTATTCTCCCCTATATAATACCCTTCATAGTAAGTTGCAAAATCATTTGTATCATAAGCTGCATTTTCTACATCCAGAAGATCTGTTACCCAGGATTTACGGATATTAAAGGTTCTTGCAAACTGATTCAGCTCTGCAATATACGGTACATGATAAATATTCCCGTCATATGCAGTAATTGCAGATTTTACTTCTGGATTTTCCTCCAGATATGATCCGAAATTAGGCATATATCCTTTTTCTATCATTTCTGTCAAATTTGCAAATTTTCCTTCTGTTCCATAAAACATCAATCTCTCAGCAATTCCAGAACCGCCATAAATATTAGCTCCCGTAAAATTTGAAGTAGACTCCGTTTGTATCATATCGGTAGCTTTCATATCCTGAACAGTCACATCCGATATTTTAACATTCATGGCATCTTCAACATAAGACCACATCGGTTTCAGCATTCCTGCCGTTACTACGGTACCATCTGGCATTGTCAATGGTGATTCCTGATTATAAGTCAGAGTTCTTGATTTGTTTCCCACAGCAAAATTAATTTTCAATTCCACATTATCCGTTAAATCTGGAACTGCAACTTCCGTTTTTCCCTCTATGACACCTTCGCCTTCCTTTACAGCCTCCGTCTGGGTCGACTGCTGCTGTGCTGCCTGTTCAACAACAGATGAGCCACATCCCGTTAATGCCATCCCAGCTATTACCGCTGCTACATAGCCTGCCACTCTTTTCCTCATGATTTTTCCTCCTTTTTCTTTATCCTTTTTCTTTATCCTTTTACCCCGCCCATATTAACACCTTTTGCAAAGTATTTTTGTATATACGGGTAAACGACCAACACAGGTATAATGGAACATATAATAATAGCATACGCTAAGCTATCTGCCGCATAGGGAAGATTTACTGGTGATTCATCATAAAGCTTCTGATAATTTTCAATCAACTGACGCAAATAAACCTGAAGTGGCTGCTCATAAGGGTCAGCCAGAAGCATTCTTGCCCAATAATATCCATTCCATCTGGAAATTGCATAAAACAAAGTAACTGTTGCAATACTGGCCGTTGACATAGGAATATACACCTTGCCAAACAGCTGAAATTCATTAGCTCCGTCCACAATTGCAGCTTCCTCAATCTCTTTCGGGATACTGCTAAAATAATTTCTTAACAAAATAATGTTATATGCCTGTACACCAAAGGCAATTACCAATCCCCAGCGATTATCAACCCCCATATTCTTATAATTCAAAAACAGGGGAATCATACCTGCACTGAACCACATAGTAAATACTAAAAGAAAGTTCCATTGGCGTCTGAATAAAAGCTTACTTTTCTGCAGTGCGTAGGCACCTGTTAAAGAAATCGCCATACTCCAGGCTGTACCTAAAACCGTATAAAATAGTGTATTAGTATAAGAAATCCAAAATCCCTTGTTATGAAGAACCATATCGTATGCCTGAAATGTTACATCTTTTGGTAGCAGCACAATCTCTCCACTCTCATATGCTACCTTCCCACTTATAGACACGCTGAACGCATATATAATTGGATACAACGCCATAAGCGCAAAGATAATAACCATGGTGTAGGCAAACACTTTAAATATCTTTTCACTTCTATCTAATCGTTCCATCTTGTCACCTTTCCTCTTTTACCACAATGAGGTATCTGAAATATTTCTGCTGATAGTATTTGCTCCGATTACCAATGCAAACGCAATCAATGAGTTAAACAAACTGACCGCCGCACCCATTCCATAGTTTCCTGATAAAATACCAATTCTCTGCTCAAATGTTGACAGTACATCAGCTGTCACATAAATATTGGCATTATACAGAAGGAGTACTCTCTCATATCCAATGGTAAGCATATTTCCAATACGCATGATAATCATAATAATTAATGTTGGAGCCATGCCTGGAAATGTAATATAGCGAATTTCCTGAAACTTGTTACCTCCATCTACCTTCAGCGCTTCATAAAGTGTTGGAGATATTCCCATAATTGCCGCAAAATATACAATAGAATTGTATCCGCTCTCCTTCCAGATACCTACCAGTATATATAAAGGCCGGAAGTAGTTTGCTTTCTGCATCATGGACACGCCTTCTTCTATCAAGCCCAATTCTTGAAAAATAGAAGCAATAATACCGCTAGAGCGAACACCGCTGTATACCAACATCAGTGTAATGCCTGTAATTGTAACCTCTGACAAAAAGTGAGGTAGGTAAGTGGCAGTCTGGGCAAATTTTCTTACAAACTCATTTCCAATTTCTGCAAAAAGTAAAGCAAGAATAATTGGTATGGGAAACCCAAAAATCAAGTTATATGCGCTAATAATAAATGTATTACGAAATGCCTGCCAAAACTCAACTTTGTTTACACCGTTTACTAAATTTATAAAATTATCAATTCCTTTAAACTCACTTCCCCAAACACCAAACTGTGGGTCAAAACGTTTAAAAGCAATTAATAATCCTCCCATGGGTTTGTATGCCCAAATAGCAAACCATAATACTAAAGGAAGCAAAAGTACGTACAGCCTCCAGTCCTTCACCACGGCTTTCCATATATTTCTCGCCTGAGGTTCCCGCATTGTAATCTCCGTTTGTTTCATATTAACACCTTTCCCCTTCGTTAAAATAATTTCGCATGTCACAAATTAATCCTTCTCGCATTTTTAAGACCATGCAAATAATCTCGTTCATCACTAAAATTAAAAACGTTGCTCCAAAATAATCAATACAGCCTGTTATCTCACCTGATATTGCCAAAATTGCAAAGCCTTTTCCTACTGACAGACATATATGTGATAAGAAAATATACAAAAACAATCTTAAAGTATCCTCCGAAATTCGGTTACGATCGCGTCTGCCATAAAGTAGCATAGGAATAACCAAAAACAAATTCCCAACTCCATAATATAAAAGTCCGCTCCACAGATTCATCTCAGAAAAGAAAATCCCAAAAATGCCACCAATAACACCTGGTATAATTCCTATAGCCCCCCAACGCAACATTGAAATGAGACACAGCACTGTAGAAAAGCTGAAATAAAAACCGCTATTCCATACATTTAAAAGTGCATAACTCATAATTTCTGAAATAGATGCTAATATAGAAAAACATACTAAATCAAATTTTTTAAAAGAAACTACATTTTCATTGTTCATATTTAAGAACTCCGTTCATATGATTAATTAAAATTTTAAGGCATTACTGCCTTTCCTTTAAACCCTCTCGTCAGTTTATATATGTGAACCAAATTCATAAACTATATATAGTATATAATCTTTCCACTGTTCTGTCAATATTTTTGTTTATTTTTTTTTAATAAACTAAAATATAGTACTATCTACTAAATATAAAAAAACCAGAGATTCTTTTTTATCTCTGGTGATAACCTAGGCTGATGGATATCTGTAACGCAATATCTTTTAGTTCTTCTGCAACTACCTCATCATCTAACTCTTTATTATAAATATCTGACAAAGAAATAGCAGCTATTACCTTCCCACTGTAATCAAAAATAGGTGCCCCGCAGCAACTGGTAATATCTTCCAATTCTTTTGCATCTAAGGAATATCCCCGAAGACGGGTTTTTTCCAACTCTTCCATTAAACTCTCTTTTGATGTTATAGTTCTCTCCGTCAGTGCTTTAAACTGGATTTTATCCAATAACTCTTTCTGTTCTTCTTCTGGCAAAAATGCAATAATTGCTTTCCCCAAAGATGTTGCATATGCATCTTTCCTACTCCCTAATGCGCAAGATGCCAGTCTGGCCTTCTGGGCTACATATTTGTATATATATACAACCTTTGTTCCCTGAAGCACAGCTACAAATGCAGTTTTACTATATCTTTCTGCAATTGGAGGCAGACAAATAGAACATTGTTTTACTAAACTCATATCATCCACATACTTCATTCCCAAAGAAAATGCCTCTATTCCCAAACAATATTTTTTATTATTGTTCTGCACTGTGGTAATATAATTCAATTCTAGCAAAGTCTGCACAATCACATATGTGCTGCTTTTTGCCATTTCCATTTCATTTGCAATTTCCTGCAATGTAATTCCACCCTTACTTTCTGCAATTAACTGCAATATTGCAAAAGTTCTCTCTACGGTTCGATTCATAGATTATACCCCCTATGATATTATATATATAAACAAAATTCATATATATAATATATGTTATGGTAAAAGATGTCAATATCTACTATAAATTTCAAAAAAAAGAACCATCGAAAGATGGTTCTCAGTCAGAGGCGACAACCAGATTTGAACTGGTGATCAGGGTGTTGCAGACCACTCCCCTCTACGCTAAGAAGTCTCATATTTACAGGCACTGCAGCCATTTTTCAAATCGTCGTCCACCTTATGCTCCACCTTATTTCAGCTGTCACTATTGTACCCCAGAATCTGATTTATTTCAAACACTTTACCCTACTTATATGGAGGAAACATGGAATATCAATTAGAACTCAAACAAATCGTGGACTACCCACGCTGCCGCATCTACCGTGAATTTGTCCGACGGCTGATGAATGACCCGAACTTCCGCACCCACGGCAGTTCCTACCTATATTACTATATCGTCCTGTGCTCCTACGCCAACTTCCGTTCATCCTACCGGAAAATGGACGGAATTACCTACCTGGTGTCTCCAGGCGAATGGATCTGCACACCACAGGAACTGTCATCCTGGTTCCGAACCAGATTCCAGCACCAGGCCATCAGCATTCTGGACTTTCTGCAGTCCCAGAATTACATCACCTATACCCGCCTGGACCGGAACCGGCTCATCAAATTTCATATATCTGATTGGAAAGCCAATAATACTTCTCTTGAGTACAACTACCCATGCCAGAAGGATGTTGGCTTTTTCTTTTTCCCGGTATCGGTTGTTCATGAACTGGTGAGCATGGGAAAATGCTCGGAAATGGATATTATTCTGGACATGTGGATTCATGCCATCTACAACGATCCACAGGTTCAAGGCTCCGATGTAGGGCCTGTTGTCTATTTCAGAGATCATACGGGCCGCCCACTGATTACCTGCCGGGAGCTTGCCCTCAGATGGGGCCTGTCCAAATCAAGTATCAGCCGCCTGCTCAAGAAACTGGAAAGCCATGAATACCTGACCGTTGTTTCTTTTACCGGAACCCATGGAAGCGTTTTATACCTTCAGGGCTACCTGTCAACGATGTTCAGCATCAGTGATGTAATGGTAGATAAAGAAGAGGTCTCCCTGACATTTCAGCTTCCTGTCACTCTGGATGATGAGGCATCCCGCTGTCTTTCAGAAGCTGATATCGGGAAGTCACTGGCAGACATTCTGCCGGAAACAGAACAGATATACGTTTCAGACAATACAGATAGCGTCCCAGAAACTCACATATTGAAAATAATTCAAAAATCGGCAAAAGTCCTTGCGGCGCAAGGGGTTTTCTGCTGTGAATGCAGCAAAAGCAAGTATAAGTTATATCGATTATCCGCCTGCAGAAGGGATATTTACAGGTATTCTCTGCAGATTGGCTGCAGCGAAAGCAACATTGTCTACCACTTTGAACTGAGTATTCAGCCGATGCTTCAATCGGATCCATCCATAAAATTTGATGATGCCGTCCCTGGTGCATCACCTGTCCAAAAGCAGACTACTAATTCTCATGAGGAGGAGCATTATGAAACAGACAAGCAGTAAAAATCACTCAGTAGACCAGAGTAACCCCGTATACCACGATACCTATCGGCTGCTGAAAAGTTACCGGGATGCTGTGTGGAATCTGGAGTTAGAGGTTCAACACGTAAAAAGAGAGTTTGAGATTGAGTATGAAAGCAGCATTGATGACTTCCTGGAATCCATCTATCTGGCCGGAGCCGATTTAAACGGGAGTAAGCTGGAAAATTATGCGAAGAGTATTGAACGGAGCAACCAAATGCTGTCTCTGCTGAACTCAGCCGTGGAAATTCTTCGTAACAAACACAAATTCGGAGAACAGTATTACTGGATTCTCTATTACACCTATCTTTCTCCACAGCAGCTTCAGAATGCCGACGAGATTATTGATAAGCTGCGCCCTCACATAGCCAATATTTCCTACCGCACTTACTATCGAAAGCGTCCCCAGGCGATTGAAGCTCTCAGTGGAATCCTCTGGGGATACACTGCCAGAAACTGCCTTCATATCGTGAATCAGTTCTTTCCAGATAACTGAAGCCAGCCTTTCCATGCCATAACTCTGCCAGCCGCTCGATATGGCATAAAAATGGCAAAAAACGGGAAATAACTGGCACTGAAATGCAATTTACACTGCATTTTCGCCATGATATAATGTCCATGCTTAAAGCTGTACCCAATCCCAGGAAGACAGCTATGGCAGGAAAGACACCTGTGCATTCAGGTGTTATTTTTTACCCCAAAGATCGGATTGCGGTTCACGCTGCTGTTCGGTCTTTTTCATTTCATCACAAGGAGGTCATACATGAAGAACGAAAAAAAGACAAATTCCCCCATTGCAGGTATCACACCTGCCGGTTCCGCCTGCCGAAAGAAGAAACCAGTTTTAGACTATGCACTCTACGGAGCTGCGGCGGGTCTTTGTATTCTTCTGTTGGATACTCAGACAGTACTGGCTGCTGATATGTGGACACAGGCAGAAACGATTATGAAAGATGTCTACTCCAAAATACTGGGGATATCCACTATTGCCGCTATTGTGACTGCATCGGTGGCACTGCTGCTTATGAACTTTTCCAAATCCGGAAGAACCGTAGATGAATCCCGGGCCTGGCTGAAACGCATTGTAATATCCTGGGCAATTCTCAACGGGCTTGGTTTTATCATGGCCTATATCACTCCCTTCTTCTCCGGCGGACAATGGAATGGATAACCGCGAGGAAAGGAGTGATGAAATATGGGGATTTTAGACGGGATTGTGGAATGGATTGCCGAACAGGTAATGAATGCCCTGGATCTGATTACCACATCTGTTTTGGGTGCTCTGGGCTGTAACATGGACACATTTCTTCGGTACTTTCCCGCAGCAGAGACAATGTACCGGATTTTTGTGGCAACTGCCATCGGGCTGATTCTTCTCAACTGGATCTGGCAGCTTTTTAAAAACTTCGGACTGATTGCAGGCGTAGAGGCAGAAGATCCGTTCAAACTGAGTATCCGCTCTTTTTTATTTATCGGACTGGTTTATTACTGTAAGGATATTACTGATCTGATTCTTGGAGTGGGAGGAACACCCTACAACTGGATTCTCTCTTCGGATCTTCCCGCACTGAATTTTGCAGATTTCAATTCAGTCCTGCTTACAGTCCTTGGGGTATGTGCCAACGGATCAGTAGCTCTGATTGCTCTGACCCTTCTGTTAATCCTGGCCTGGAACTACATCAAGCTGCTCTTTGAGGCTGCAGAACGCTATATTCTGCTGGGGGTACTGATCTTCACGGCTCCTATGGCATTTGCCACCGGTTCTGCCCAAAGTACCTCTAATATCTTTAAAAGCTGGTGCCGGATGTTTGGAGGCCAGCTTTTTTTACTGATTATGAATGCCTGGTGCCTGCGCCTCTTTACTTCCATGGTGGGCAGCTTTATTTCTAACCCACTCTCAATTTAGGAGGTATCCATGAAACGAACGATTCAAAAAATAGCCACCGGCACAGCTCTTACCCTGTCGCTGACGCTGATGCAGATCATGCCAGTTCTGGCTGTCACAGAAGATGAAGTGGCTGCCCACGGAAAGGAAGCTACTGCGGGCAGTATCTTTATCTGGTTTTTGTGTGCCATCGCATTTTTAAAAATCAGTCAGAAGATTGATAGTTTTATGAGCAGTCTTGGAATCAATGTAGGACATACGGGCGGTTCCATGATGGCTGAGTTTATGATTGCCGCAAAGGGGCTGACATCCGCCAAAAACATCTCCACTGGCGGAACTTTTCGCGGCGGCTCTTACAGAGGCGGCTCTACCAGCAACCGCTATGGTATGAATCCGGCTTCCTTTTTGTCCGGCGGACTGGCTGGAGCCGTCAGCCGCCAGTTTTCTCAAAGCGTTATGAATTCTGTTACCGGGCAGTCCGGCAATCCCATCAGCAGAAAAGCCTTTGAATCTTCCCTGAAAAAGGGAGGTGAATTTGCCAACAAGGTAACCGGTGCAGTTGCGCAGGGAAGCATCAGCTATACAGGCTCCATGAAAGGAGCACAAGCTGCCCAGGCGCTGACTTCCTATATGGGACAGACCGGCATTGCCAGTGCCCCGTCCTATTCTGATGTGGAAATCGGAGGAGGACGTATCACCGGAACAGAAACCAGTATAGAGCATCCGAACGGTACATCCTTTGCCATGTACCACACAGACCAGTATATGGCTCCCGAAGGAAATTACGAAACCGTGACAGCAGCGGATCAGACCACATGGTATCGCCAGTATGCTGCCGACACAGTAGAACGAATCCCGTATATGACAGAAAAAGGGCAGATCGCCTACCATGAAAACATTGTCCAGAAGCTGCCCCGTATGCCGCAGCGAAAGGATCGCGTATGAGCCCCGGCAAGGCTTTTGCAGTCATTGCAAAGAGAACCGGCGGTCCTGCAGGAATGGCTGTATCTGCCGTTTGGAAAGGAAGAGACACCCTCGCTAAAATCCTCATTGTAATCATTGCGCTCCTGTTGCTTCCTGTCATGTTTATACTTATGCTGCCTTCTCTGATTTTCGGTAACGAAGGGCTGGATGCGGTTCCCGACAATGTTTTAAATGATAATTCTGTCATCATGGCAAATATCTCTCAGACCGAAACCAGCATTGAAACAATTCTTCGGGAAAAACACAACCTGCTTCTGGATCGTATCCTTGCAGAAGCCGCAAATCTTGGCACCAACTGTGAATACAGCATTACAGATGACTTTTCTGACCAGATTATTTATGAAAGTGCATTGATCATCTCCCAATTTTGTGCCTCTCAGCAGGATTTCAAGGAAGTGCAGTTAAAGAAACTGGAGCAGATTCTGCGGGCAGAAACAGACGGCATTTTTACCTATTCTGTCAATATTACGGAGCGAGAAGAGACCATTGAGGGAACCGACCAAACGGAGACCATTTTCCACTATGAATACATCATCGAATATGCCGGGGATGAATATTTTTCCAATCATGTCTTCCACCTGACTGAAGAACAGGCAGAGACTGCCGGTTTTTATGCCTCCAATTTACACCTGTTCTTATATGACACCATTTATTCTGTGGAAATAAATCCTGATCTTGTTCCGGGAGAAACAGGAAATGCGGCGGTGGATCTGGGGCTGACAAAACTTGGCACACCCTACAGCCAGGAGCTTCGAAACCAGCCTGGGTATTTTGACTGCAGTTCCTTTACTTACTGGGTCTACAACCAGCTGGGTGTATCGCTTCAGTATGACGGTTCCAATACAGCAGCTTCCCAAGGACGTTTTATTGTAGAAAACAATCTGGCTGTTTCCTATGACAGCCTTGCACCCGGAGATCTGATTTTCTATTCCTTTAAAGTCAATAACCGATACATGAATATCGGTCATGTGGCTATTTATGCCGGAGACGGCTATGTGGTAGATGCTTCTTTCTCCAAGAAGAAGGTGGTCTACCGCCCGATTTACAGTGTCAACAATATTGTCCTGTGCGGCAGACCGTATGCCTCGCCTTAACCGGCTGGCAGACAGTCCATTTGCTGCCAGACTACATTTACAGGAGGTGTCCCATGTCCCTGCGACAAGAAGAAACTGATATTTATATCATACCGCCAAACTTTATTGAATCCGGAACCATTATGGGCGGAACCTTAAAGCTGCGGAATGCGGTAGAAGCCTTATGCATTTCCCTGCTGGTTGGTATTCCCGAATTTTACCTGCCATTTTCTCTTACCACTAAAATTATAATTGCCTGTGTTACCGTTCTTCCGCTGGCTCTGTTTGCCATCATCGGAATTAACGGAGAGAGTCTGACATCCTTTGTTATCAACTTTTTTCTTTATCTGAAGCACCGGAGAATTGTCGGCATCTGTCCGGAAGCAGCTGAAGAAGAAAGTGCCTCAGAAAAACAAACCGATACCGTTTCTGGGAAAAAGGCAAAGAAAAAATCCAAACAAAAAAAGAAAGCTTCCGAAGATTTTCCGGATGAATTCGGCAGCTATAAAGAACGCAAAGCTGCAAAAAGAAAGGAAAAGGGCCACCCTGACCGTTCCGGTAACCGTCAGGAACAGACCATTCCTCTGCTGAACCCTGCAGCCGAATATCTGCCGATTCAAAAAATTGAAAATGGTATCATCTATACCAGAGATCACCGGTTTGTGAAAATTGTTGAGATTGTTCCCATCAATTTTCTGCTCCGCAGTGCCAGAGAACAGAAAAATATTATTTATTCGTTCGTGTCCTATCTGAAAATCAGTCCTGTAAAACTTCAGTTCAAGGTTTTAACACGAAGAGCTGATATAAACCGCCATCTGGAAGCGATCCAAGGGGAGATGGCACAGGAAACAGATGAACGCTGTCTGGCTCTTTTAAAGGATTATGAATCTCTGATCCGCAGGATCGGCTCAAAGGAAGCCATAACCCGTCGTTTTTTTATTATTTTTGAATATGAACCATTTAACGGAAGTCGGAACACAGACGAAGGCGATGCCCGCTCTGCCCTGGCAACCGCTGTTCAGACAGCGAAAACCTATCTTCAGCAGTGCGGAAATGAAATCCTGATGCCTGATAACGAAGATGAACTTGCCACGGATGTTCTCTATAACCTGCTGAACCGCCGTACCAGTGCCATAAAACCTCTGCCGACCCGAATCAATGAGGTAATCGGTCAGTATATCAATGCCGGACGCAAAAACGACCTGGATCATATTCCTGCCGGAGAGTTTTTTGCCCCGGAAAGCATTGATTTTACCCATGGAAACTACTGTGTCATGGATGGAGTCTATCACACTTATCTTCTGATCCCTTCCAGCGGCTACCGCACCCAGGTCTGTGCAGGCTGGCTCTCCCTTTTGGTCAATGCCGGAGAAGGAATCGATGTAGACATCTTCTTTGACCGGCAGCCAAAGGATAAAGTACAGCAGAAACTGGGACAACAGCTGCGAATCAACCGCTCCAAAATCAAAGATACTTCCGATACCAACTCAGACTACGATGATCTGGACAGCGCAATCCGGTCTGGATACTTCTTAAAGGATGGACTGGCAAATAATGAGGATTTCTATTATATGAACATTCTCATTACCGTCACAGCCGACAGCCTGGAAGAACTGGAGTGGCGCACCAACGAAATGAAAAAGCTGCTGCTGTCTCAGGACATGGAGGCTGTAACCTGTCATTTTCGGGAAGAGCAGGCGATGCTGTCTGCACTGCCTCTGGTATCTCTGGAGAGAAAGCTGTTCGCCCGTTCCAAACGGAACGTACTGACTACCAGCGTTGCAAGCTGCTATCCCTTCACATCTTTTGAGATGTGCGATGATAACGGAATCCTGCTTGGTGTCAACAAACACAATAACTCTCTGATTATCGTGGATATCTTTAATTCGAGAGTATATAAGAATGCCAACATGGCACTGCTTGGCACATCCGGAGCAGGGAAAACCTTCACAATGCAGCTGATGGCGCTTAGGATGCGCAGAAAAAATATCCAGGTCTTTATTATTGCCCCTCTGAAGGGCCATGAATTTCACCGAGCCTGCAACAATATTGGCGGAGAATTTATCCAGATCTCTCCGGCCTCCAAAAACTGCATCAACATTATGGAAATTCGCAAGGTTGATTCTTCTGCCAACGAACTTCTGGATGGTCCCCAGGCTGACAAATCCGAACTGGCTGCAAAAATCCAACGGCTGCATATCTTCTTTTCTCTGCTGATTCCGGACATGAATCACGAGGAACGGCAGCTTTTAGATGAGGCTCTGATTCAGACCTACAGGAAAAAAGGAATTACTCACAACAATGGCAGCCTGTATGACCCGGAAAATCTCGGACACTATCGAAAGATGCCAGTTCTGGGAGATGTGTACAACATCCTGAAGGAAAATCCGGATACCAGACGTCTTGCCAACATTATGAACCGACTGGTAAATGGCTCTGCCTCCACCTTCAACCAGCAGACCAATGTGAATCTGGACAATAAATACACCGTTTTGGATATCTCTGAACTGACCGGTGATCTGCTGACCGTCGGTATGTTTGTAGCACTGGATTTTGTCTGGGATAAGGCCAAAGAAGATCGTACCGTGGAAAAAGCCATCTTCATTGATGAAACATGGCAACTGATCGGAGCATCTTCCAACCGGCTGGCTGCGGAATTTGTTCTGGAGATTTTCAAAATCATCCGCGGCTATGGCGGTTCTGCCATCTGTGCTACCCAGGATCTGAATGATTTCTTTGCTCTGGACGACGGTAAATATGGTAAGGGTATTATCAATAATTCCAAAACCAAAATTATCCTGAACCTGGAAGACGAAGAGGCGATGCGGGTACAGTCAATTCTGCATCTTTCCGAAGCAGAAACTATGGCTATCACTCATTTTGAACGTGGAAATGCACTGATCTCTACCAATAACAATAATGTAACTGTTGAGTTTAAAGCCTCGGAACTGGAAAAAGAACTGATTACCACGGACAGAGAAGAACTGAAGCGGCTTTTGGAGCGGGAACGCCAGCACCAGGTTATGTCTGAAGCGGTCTAATACACAGGATTACTCACACTTTGAGTATTTACTGCTCGACCGTCAATACTGCCAGCTTACGAATCCTCACAATTACGCATGATTACGCAAAAGGAGGCTTTTATGCTTTATCCAAACCAGACCGGCTCTGTACACAAAGAAATCATCCGGCTTCTTTCCCTGTACCACCGCCTGAAGTTTCGTCAGATGCTGCTGCTCTTCCCTCAGCTTTCTGAGACAGCTTTTCATTCCATATTAAAACAGCTGCAAAAACAGGGCCGGATCTCCTTACAGGAAAGCTCTGTCGTTCATCTGCCGGAAACAGAATGTGCTGATGGGATGGAGGCTGCTTTTGATGTGCTTTTGGACTTCTTACCGGAAGTCACCTACCATGCTCCAGGCGAGTTTCCTGTTACGCTTACCTTCTTTGCCCGTGAAGAATGTTATGAGGTCATCTGGCTGCCGGAAGGCAAAGAACTTCTGGTTTCCCATGCGCTGTCCCTGCAACTGCGGCCTCCTGATAACTATCAGCGTCTGATCGTTCTGTCATCGGAAACTCAGCTGGAACTTGCCGGCCGGCTTCCGGATGTAACCGCATATTGCCTGCCACGAAACGGGAAAATTCATTACTACAAGAAAGGACTGACTTATGGACCGAACCACCCTGAATACCCGGCTTGAGCGGATACAAAATGAAATATCCAAACTCGTCAACACACTGTATGCTCTGAACCTGACTGACAGTGATACTTATCCCCAGAACTATGAGGAGCTGAGCACCGATGCTGCATTGCGGGCTGAGAAAATTGCCTGTACTCTCCGCAACCTGATCTACTCTGCCAATCTGGTACCCAAACCGATTCTGATGCAGAAAGCGGCAGATATACAGGGAATTACCGTGACTCAGATTGACTGTCAGGTTGTTATCACTTTGCCGGGATTGATGCCCAAAAAGAAAAAAGGTTCAAACCCTGCTTTTATCACCGAACCCCTTTATCAGTGTCTGGCGGATTATGCCGGCACCCACCCTCTGCGTCGTTTCGACCAGTGTGTTGTGTGCTTTTCACACCAGTACGACCAAAATCAATCTGCCAGGCGCATCCGGGACTATGACAATCTGGAATGTAAACAGATTTTAGATACTGTAGCCGCCTTTCTGATGAAAGATGATTCCGGCCTTTTATGTGATGTTTATCACTGTACCCAGTTTGGTACCGAAGACTGTACGATTCTTACCATTATGGAAAAATCTTATTTTTCAAAATGGCTGAAAGCGCATGAAAATGCTGCCAAGTACCTGTCGGATTTTCCTTCTGAATCCGGCTGAAAGTTTCGACTCCGGTAAAATCTGTCACAGGATACATATAATCTACCATTTTCGGGCTAAAGAACGCTCGGGTTTTACCGGAGTTTCAGCCGAATATGGTTAAAACCAACAGGAGGTGATTACTTTGGATACTTCGACTGCCGCCTACCGGATCTTAGAAATAACTGCCATTTCCGGTGAACTTCCCTGCGATACCCTTTCTCGGATTCATATAGGAGAAAGCTATGGAGAGAAGTTAATCACGCGCCTTAAAGAAGACCGGCTCATCAAAACCCACTATAAAGATAAGCTGCGCGGATACCGACTGACTTCCAGAGGAAAGAAACTGCTCCTTGCCCAAAATCCGGAGCGTTTTTCCTTTTATCTGACTGGAAGCAGTGATACCAATCAGCCACGAAGCGACTACCCCAGAAGGCTACGGCTTCACCAGACTTCCCGTACTTACTGCCTGATGCTTGGTGCGGGAATCACTATATTCCGGGATAAAAAACCGGCTTTGTTTTCCGGAGTTCCGCCAGATGATACTCATATACTTCCTTTCCCTGTCTTTTATCAGTCCAGAGAGCTGAAGGAACTTGGTATGGAAACAACAAAGATTAACAACTCCAGAGCCATTGGAATCCTTTTAACCGAAAGTCTGATATTTCCAGTCTTCTATACAGGAAGTACTGTGATGAAATGGGAATATAAAACAGAGATTCGTCTGAAGGCTCTGCTCTCCCATCATATTACACAGGGGGTACTATCCGATCATTACTGCCACAAAATTCCTATCCACGCACTCTTCATCGGTAGCAATATGGAAACTGCTGTGAAACTGATGACCAGTACCGGTGGGGTCCGGCACAGCCTGTTTACGCTTGATACCAGTTTTGACTATTTCCACTTTATCCCTGACAGCCATGCCGGTGAAATTCTTTTAAAGATTTTGTGCAGCCCGACCATTGGCAGACAGCTGACTGTTCTGCTTCTTTCAGACTTAGAAACCGTTAATCCGTCCATTAGTATGGAACATGATGCAGTCCGAATGGGACAGCCGGTTCTTCTGGCTTATGATTTTGATATGCTGCGAATCTCCCGTTTTATCACCGCCCTTAAACTGCAAAGACAGACCGGACATCTCATCTGTTTTGACTTCCAGAAGGAGGCGCTGCTTCTCTACTGCGGAGATGCCGTAACCATCAGTACCATTGACCTTGCAAAATTTGAAAGGAGGTTTTTCTCATAGACAATAAAAAACACTGGATTTCACTCATTGCTCTCCCCATCCTGATTTTTACATTGCTCTATGCAGGCGGGTATCTGGCGCAGTTTCTGATCAACTACCAGAGCTGGTCAGCGGCAGGGAATACCCCTGGAAATGGAACCTCTCCGTCCTTTCCTTCCGGAACACTTTCTTCCTGCTTCTCTGCTCTTACCGTATTCCCGTACAGCTTATACGGAATCCTTTTATGCCTCATAAGCTTCGGACTGCTGGTGTCTATGGTGATGCGGATGGGATGGGGAAGCAAAGAAGTCCATGATACAGAGCGCAACCTGATCTATTCGGATAAAGGAACCTACGGAACCTCTGGCTTTATGACAGGCAGTGAACTGCATCAGGTGCTCATGCTGGTATCCGATATCAGAACCTGCGGAGGAACAATTCTTGGACGCATGGGAAACAAAGCAGTCTGTCTGCCGGAAGACACCCGCATGAATCGAAATGTTGCTGTATATGGTGCCAGTGGTTCCATGAAGAGCAGAGCTTATGCCAGAAATGTCATCTTCCAGTGTGTCTCCAGAAAATATAAAAACGGACAAGGGGAAAGTCTTATCATCAATGATCCAAAATCCGAACTATATGAAGATATGGCATCCTATTTGGAAGAAAACGGATATGTGGTCCGGGTCTTTAATCTGGTAAATCCGGAGCATTCGGACAGCTGGAACTGTCTGAAGGAAATCGAAGGTCAGGAAATCATGGCACAGCTCACAGCCGACGTTATCATCAAAAATACCGGATCCGGCAAAGGCGATCACTTCTGGGATAATGCGGAACTGAATCTGCTGAAAGCGCTGATTCTATATGTTGAACGCGGATTCCCGGAAGAGGGAAAGAATATGGGACAGGTTTACCAGCTCCTGACTATGTGTTCTGAAAAGGAGCTGAACGGTCTGTTTGATCTGCTTCCTGTCACGCATCCGGCAAAAGCCCCTTACAATATTTTCCGCCAGGCAAATGACACCGTAAGAACCGGAGTTATTATCGGTCTCGGCTCCCGCCTGCAGATTTTCCAGAATAAACTGATCCGGCAGATCACCAGCTACGATGAAATCAATCTGACCCGGCCCGGATACGAAAAATGTGCCTATTTCTGCGTTTCTTCTGACCAGGATTCTACCTTTGATTTTCTCTCATCGCTGTTTATGAGCTTTGTATTTATCAAGCTGGTTCGCTATGCAGACAAATATGGAGACAGCGGACGTCTTCCGGTTCCTGTACATATCCTGGCAGACGAGCTTGCCAATGGCGGCGTGATTCTGGATCTGACGAAAAAAATCAGTACCATCCGCAGCCGGGCTTTAAGTATCAGTGTCATGTTTCAGAACCTGCCCCAGATGCAGAACCGTTATCCGGATAATCAATGGCAGGAAATCATCGGGAACTGCGATACCCAGCTGTTTTTAGGCTGTACTGACGAACTGACTGCCCGTTTTATTTCCGACCGTTCCGGAGAAGTCAGTATCTCTGTCAACAGCCAGGCAAAGCAGCTGAATACCTGGCGTGTATCTAACTACACCCCGGAGTACAGAGAAACCAGCTCCGTCGGCAAACGAAAGCTTCTTACTCCTGATGAGGTACTGCGTCTTCCACTGGATCAGGCTCTTGTCATCCTGAGAGGCCAGAAAATACTGAAAGTGGAAAAATACGACTATACCTTGCACCCGGAAAGTAAAAAGCTGAAGCCCCGCAAGGCAGTGGAGCATATCCCGGCATGGCAGAGTAATTCCACTGAGGACGACAAAGACTTCATCCGTTCGCTGAAGCCACCTCCCTCGCCTTCCCGAAAAAGAGAGAAAAGCACCGCTCCGGATCAGTCCGGTAAAAAGCATTCATCCCCGAAACCAACCGACTCGGACTCTTTCTTTGTCGCAACTGACAAGGAATCCATTATGTCATAATCGCAAACCATTTAGAAAAGGAGATTTTAGCCATGGCAAATAAAGAAATGACTGCAGAACAGACTACTGCAGAAGTAAAAAAGGATACCATTGATGCTCCAGCTCTGGAGAAACGTTCTCTTACCGCATCCATTCTTACTATTGACTCTGACAGAGCTGTAGAAACTCAGGAAAATGTCGAGGATACCATCTGGCATGACCTGCAGAACGCATACCGTACAAAGAAAATCTTAACAGGACAGCTGGGCGGCATTGAACGCATGGAGGGCGGCGGAACCATTGCCATTGTCTATTACAAGAAATTCCGTGTGGCAATTCCTTTGACTGAAATGATGATCCATCTGCCAGAAGACGAATCCCATAACTACGGTGAGCTGTCACAGCGGCAGAATAAGATTCTTGGAAATATGCTTGGCTGTGAAATTGATTTTATTATCAAGGGTCTTGATAATAACAGCCGGAGTCTGGTAGCCAGCCGTAAAGATGCCATGCTGAAAAAGCGGCAGATCTTCTACCTGCCAGATGCAAATGGAAATTCCCGCGTCTGTGTGGATCGTGTTGTTCAGGCCCGCGTGGTCGCCGTCGCCGAAAAGGTAGTCCGGGTAGAAATCTTTGGTGTAGAAACCTCTATTCTGGCTCGCGACCTTTCCTGGGACTGGCTTGGCAACGCCAACGAGATGTTCCATGTAGGAGATCAGATTCTGGTCCGTATCCTGGATATCACTGCAGATGATCTGGAACACATCTCCGTCCGCGCTGATGTGAAGAGCGTCAATGGCGATACCAGCAAAGCAAACCTGAGCAAGTGTAAAATCCAGGGCAAATACGCCGGAACCATCACTGATATTCATAAAGGGACCGTCTTTGTCCGCCTCTCCATTGGAGTCAATGCCATCGCCCACAGCTGCTATGACAGCCGGACTCCCGGCAAAAAGGATGAGGTCAGCTTCGTCGTTACCAGAATTGATGAAGATCGGAATGTGGCCGTTGGATTGATTTCTCGAATTATTCGGCAGAATATTTAATAGTCATCCGCTCCCTCACCTCCATGTATAAATTCATACAAATCGGTCAAAAATAATCTTGTCATATTTATTGACCTTTTAAGTATAAATATAGTATTATGGAGGTGAAAGGAGTGGATGAATGTATGCTGAAAGAATATCTGGAAAAAACCTATGGACGCAATGAACCGATTTTCATCAATGAAATCCGTTTGGAAGGCGTGAATGACAATTCTCTTCGTCAGTCTTTTACCAGAATGGTCAAAGCTGGTGAGCTGGCTCACTTTGATACGGGTGTCTATTACCTTCCCAATTCATCACGCCTGCTGAAAAAAAGCTATCTGGATCCTATGAAAGTTATTATGCGCAAATATATTAAAAACTCCGATGAAACATATGGATACTTCTCTGGTGCTGCATTCGCCAACCAGCTGGGTCTGACATCTCAAATGCCTGCTGTTTTGGAAATTGTTTCGAACCGTGAAACCACCAAAGGACGGATTCTTACCGTTGGAACACAGAAATTACGCCTGAAATGCTCCACCATCCCAATTACTGATGAAAACGCAGGGTTACTCCAGTTTTTGAATGCCATTTCCCAGGCAGAAAAGTATTCTGAACTGACAGATGAAGAGACGGGACGTGTTTTAAGAAAGTATGCCAGACAGCAGAACTACTCCAGGAAGCTTTTATCTCTTGCGCTTCCTGCTCTGACAGGCAATACTGCTAAAAAATTGATTGAATGGGGAATTATCTATGAATTTGCATCGTGATCCGGAGGCATTTGCAGAACTGGTAACTGCTGCCTCCAGCGAATTACATATACCTGTTGGTATTATTGAGAAAGACTATTATGTGACACTTGCCCTCCGTGAACTGAATTCCAGAATCAAGGGCATGGTCTTTAAAGGAGGAACCTCTTTAACCAAGTGCTATCAGGTCTTAAACCGCTTTTCGGAAGACATTGATATCTCCTATGCTGCTTCTGAGGGTGTTCCTGGTGAAAGCAGAAAAAGGCAGCTAAAAAAGGCCGTTGTCTCCGCCATGGAGGGAGTATCCCAAAGTTTGTGTAAACCTTCAAACTGATGTAAGATAGACTTACC
>OHRR01000430.1_pt1 | contig 31661 bp, 28 predicted proteins | sample 1578501 | NCBI WGS metagenome assembly OHRR01 (sample SAMEA3879598, study PRJEB24766) | human gut metagenome | biome: human-associated habitat; feature: feces | place: USA | collected 1985/1987
GATGCCACCCGGACCATAAAAAATTCGTCAAGGTTTGATGCCGTAATTGAAAGGAAGTTGCATCTTTCCATAATTGGGTTGGTCTTTTTGAACGCCTCTTCAAGCACTCTTGCATTAAAGTCAACCCAGCTTAATTCTCTGTTAGTATAAGGCATCTTTTGCCATTTTGACATAAGCTTTGCTTTTTCGGATGTTTTTTTATTGTTGTTTTTTGAATTTGACATATAATTCACCACCATAAAAACTGATATATAACCCAATTTAATATATCTGATTAAGTATAAAATACGAAACGGATTATTTCAAGCGAATTGCACTAAATTTTACCTTTGGTAACGCATTCTTTACATATATTTTACAATAACACAAATAAAATTGATTTGCAATAGATTTGACAAAATTCGCAAAGATAAAACCAAAATTTTCTTTTTGCAAAATATTCAAAAAATTTCAAAAAATATTGTTTTAATCTCTGTATTATGTTATACTTGCGTTGATTGTTTTATTTACAGATTTTAAAAAATTCTAAAGAAAATGAGAGGTAATTATCATGAGTAAAAAAAGGGGAAGCTTTTCCGGCGGACTCGGATTTGTATTTGCCGCTGCGGGAAGTGCAGTAGGCTTGGGAAATCTCTGGAGATTTCCGTATTATGCAGCTAAGTACGGCGGCGGAACATTCATCTTTATCTACATAATCCTTGCGCTTACATTCGGCTTTTCACTTTTGACTGCCGAAATCGCAATCGGCAGAAAAACAAAGCTAAGTCCGATTCTCGCCTACAAAAAGCTATGCAGCAAATTTTCGTTTTTAGGCTACCTTGCAACGCTTGTTCCTACAATCATTATTCCGTACTACTGCGTTATCGGCGGTTGGGTTACAAAATATATGTGCGTTTATGCACAGGGGCTTGTTGCCCCTGCGGCACAGGACAACTTTTTCTCGGACTTTATTTCCGACCCGTTGTCACCCATTGTGTTTTTCTTAATATTTATGCTGTTGAGTGCAGTGGTAATTATGCTCGGAGTAAACAAGGGCATTGAGCGACTGAGCAAATTTTTGATGCCTGTTCTGCTTGTTCTGACAGTCGGAATTTCAATCTACACACTCACGCTCCCAAACGCAATGGAGGGTGTTTCGTACTACCTCATTCCCGATTTCAGCAAACTGTCAATTTGGACATTTGCGGCGGCACTCGGTCAGCTGTTCTTCTCAATGAGCATTGCAATGGGAATTATGGTAACCTACGGTTCATACACAAAAGATGAGGTAAACCTCACAAGGTCGGTTAACCAAATTGAGATTTTCGACACAGCCGTTGCACTTCTCGCAGGTCTTATGGTAGTTCCTGCGGTTTATGTATTCAGCGGTGAAGAAGGTCTTGGTGCAAGCGGTCCCGGGCTTATGTTCATCACACTTCCAAAGGTATTCAACGAAATGCCTGCCGGCGTAATCATCGGATTTTTGTTCTTTATTCTTGTATTCTTTGCAGCTATCACAAGCTCAATCTCCGTAATGGAAGCAATTGTTTCTTCGCTTATGGACAAGTTCAAGCTTACACGAATCAAGTCCTGTCTTATTGTTATCGGCATCTGCCTTGTTATGGGTATTCCGTCGTCACTCGGCAACGGTATATGGTCAAATGTTAAGATTCTCGGAATGGACTTCCTTACATTCTTTGACTTCTTGAGCAACAGCATTATTATGCCGATTGTCGCACTTTGTACTTGTATTCTCATCGGCTGGGTTATCAAGCCAAAGACTATTGCAGACGAAGTCACAAGGAACGGCGAGCGTTTCAGCAGAAGGGCTTTGTTTGATGTTATGATTAAATATATAGCTCCAATCTGCCTTGTGTTCATCTTAATTTCCTACACACTTGCGCAGTTCGGCATTATTTCACTTTAACCCGACACTTTAATTAATTATGAATTCAAACAGTAATATCACCGAATGAATCATAAGTAATTGTCTTTAAATTAAGCATACAACAATTAACTATTATCCGTTTATCCCATGAACTCTTGAAATTATATGCAATAATTGGTATAATTACAGTTACAGCTCATTTGCTGAATTTTAGGGAGGACAAATACTATGTGTCAGAAAAAACCATTTTACATTACAACGCCTATTTATTATCCGTCAGGCAATCCCCACATCGGTCATTGCTACACCACCGTTGCGTGCGATTCTATCGCCCGTTACAGACGAATGCAGGGATATGATGTTATGTTCCTTACGGGTACGGATGAACACGGTCTTAAAATTGAACAGAAGGCTGCCGAAAAGGGTGTTACTCCCAAAGAGTATGTTGACGAAATTGTAAAAACCTTTAAGGGCTTATGGAAATTTATGAACATAAGCTATGACAGATATATCCGCACAACAGACGATTATCACATTGAAACAGTTCAGAAAATTTTCAAGGAGCTGTATGACAAGGGCTACATCTACAAGGGCGAATACAAGGGCAAATACTGCACCCCCTGCGAAAGCTTCTGGACAGAAAGCCAGCTTATTGACGGCAAATGCCCCGAATGCGGACGAGAGGTTACAGAGGCAAAGGAGGAGGCATACTTCTTTAAGATGTCACCTTTTGCCGACAGAATTGAAAAGCTCCTCACGGAAACAGACTATTTACAGCCAAAGACAAGAGCGGTTGAGCTTGTAAACAACTTTATCAAGCCGGGACTTGAAGACCTTTGCGTATCGAGAACAAGCTTCAAATGGGGCATTCCGGTTACATTTGACGAAAAGCATATTGTTTATGTTTGGATTGACGCACTTTCAAACTATATCTCCGCTCTCGGCTACAAGAATGAAAAATTTGACGAATTTGACAAATACTGGCCTGCCGATGTTCATATGGTAGCAAAGGACATCATGCGTTTTCACGCTATCATCTGGCCTGCAATGCTTATGGCTCTTGACCTTCCGCTTCCAAAGCATCTTGCCGTTCACGGCTGGATTACTTTCAACGGACAGAAGATGTCAAAGTCACTCGGCAATGTTGTTGATCCGTTTGTACTCGGCGAGCGTTACGGCGCTGACGCAATCCGTTACCACATTATGCGTGAAATGGCTCTCGGTGCAGACAGCTCATTCTCAAACGAAATTATGATTAACCGTATCAATTCCGACCTTGCAAACGGTCTTGGCAACCTTGTTTCAAGAACAGTTGCAATGGTTCAAAAATATTTCGGCGGCACACTTCCCACAGAGCGTGAGAGCGGCGAGTTTGACGATGACCTTATCGAAACCGCAACATCGCTCCGTGCAAAGGTTGACGGTTTCATGGACAAGACTCAGCTCCAGAACGCACTTGCCGAAATCTTCAAGCTTGTTTCCCGTGCAAATAAATACATTGACGAAACCGCTCCGTGGGTTATTGCCAAGGACGAAACAAAGAAAGCAAGACTCGCAACGGTTCTCTACAACCTTCTTGAGGCAATCCGTATTGCCTGCACCCTCCTTTCGGCATTTATGCCAACAACAATGCCAAAGGCTCTTGAGCAGATCGGTGCTTGTGAAAAGTGTGCCGGCTACGAAAACTGCGACAAGTTCGGTGTTCTTCCTGCTGATGTCACGGTTCACAAGGGAGATGCACTCTTCCCACGAATTGATGTTGAAAAGGAAATTGAAGAACTCAACAGCATTATCAAGAACAACGAGGGTGAAAGTGAAGAAACAAAGGCACTCCGTGAAGAGCTTGAGGGTGTTGCACAGATTGGCATTGATGATTTTGCAAAGGTTGACCTCCGTGTGTGCGAGGTTAAGACCTGCGAACCCGTTAAAAAGAGCAAAAAGCTTTTACAGTTCACAATTTTTGACGGTGTAAAGGACAGGACCGTTGTCAGCGGTATTGCAAACTACTACAAGCCGGAGGAGCTTATCGGCAAGAAGATTATTCTTGTTCAGAACCTCAAGCCTGCAAAGCTTTGCGGTGTTGAAAGCTGCGGTATGATTCTTTCTGCAGTTCACGGCGATGATTTAAAGGTTGTTTTTGTTGACAATATGCCTGTCGGCTCAAAAATCTGTTGATTTATGTTCGTGTAGACAGTTTAATAAATTAAAAACTATCAATGTCCGAGCGTAACTGTAGGAGCGGATATCATCTGCCCGCACGGCGAGCCGCCGTCCCCCGTTCGTGAAGACAGTTTGCAATATAAAAACATATTATGCCCGAGCGTAGCATAGTTCGTGTGCGTTGCACACGATTGCACGCAATGCGTGCAAAATTGAATACACATATGTTATATCAAAACATATGTGTATGGACATATAAATTCATCAATGTGGGCGGTCAATGACCGCCCATACTTTTAGGGAGATACACCGATGTCACTTTACAACAATATTTTCGATGCACACGCACATTATGACGACAAATGGTTTGACGATGACCGTTTTGAGCTTTTGGAAAACATTCACACAAAGGGTGTGTGCGGAATTGTCAACAATGCGGTTGACCTTGAAACGGCAAAAACCTGCATTGAATATGCCGAAAAATATGATTTTATGTATGCCGCAGTCGGATTTCATCCCGAAAATCTCGAAAATATTCCGGACAATTATCTTGAACAGCTTGCACAGCTTTCAAAACATAAAAAGGTTGTCGCAATCGGAGAAACAGGGCTTGATTATCATTGGGACATTCCGAAAGACTTGCAAAAGCGTGTTTTTGAGGAACAAATCAGGCTTTCTCTTGACCTTGAAATGCCGCTTATAGTTCACGATCGTGAGGCTCACGGTGATGTGTACGATCTTCTGAGAAAATACAAACCAAATGCGCTGGTTCATTGCTTTTCGGGCAGTGTTGAGCTTATGCGTGAAGCGGTTCGCATGGGAATGTACATCAGCCTCGGCGGTGTTGTTACATTCAAAAATGCCCGTCACAGCCTTGAGGTTGCCTCGGAAATTCCGCTTGACAGGCTTCTGCTCGAAACCGACGCTCCGTATATGGCGCCCGTGCCGTTCCGTGGCAAGCGTTGCGACAGCTCTATGATTATCTATGCCGCAGAAAAAATCGCATCTCTGCGTAATATAAGCATTTCCGAACTTTTGCGAATCACCTGCGACAACGCAAAACGATTTTACAATATTGATGATTAATTCATAAATCAAAACCACCCGTCCAACGGGTGGTTTGCTCTAGGGCTATAAGCCCATGCTACCGGCCAGCGCCTCAAGACGCTGGCTTTCACTTTGTTCAAGCCTATTGCCTTTGCCTCTTTCGCCACCCCTTAAAGGGTGTTTGTATTACTCGCCACCCTTAAAAGGGTCTTCATATTCTCGTACACTTAATTTATCTAGTGCTATATCATGCTTTTCTTGGTCTTCTATGTATTTTCTTATGGTTGCTTCATTTAGACCTACTGTACTCACATAATATCCTTCTGCCCAAAAATGCCTATTTCCAAACTTATACTTCAGATTTGCGTGTTTGTCAAACATCATCAACGCACTTTTTCCTTTTAAATATCCCATAAAACTTGACACACTCATCTTCGGTGGTATACTTAATAGCAAGTGTACATGATCTATCATCATATGCCCCTCTAGTATCTCCACTCCTTTGTACTGACATAACAATCTTATTATGTCTTGCAAACTCTGTCGATACTGTGCATATATTATTTTTCTTCTATACTTTGGTACAAACACTACATGGTATTTGCACATCCATTTTGTGTGGGATAAACTATTTGTTTTATTTACCATTAAAATCACCTTTCTTTTTTACAATAGACTTGAACATTCTTATTGTAATACGATTGGTGATTTTTTTGTATAACTTTTTATGCACACCCGCATAGCGGGTGGTTGTTTGTACCACGCAAGCGTGGCACTGGGTAAACCCATTAAAACAACACGGTCGGAATCCTTGTAGGAAAACCGACCGTGTTTTTTTCGTAGAATCGAACCATGTTCGCCACTACTAACAGACAACAACTTTCATATAAAAAACGGTCGGGAAGACAGTGTTTTGCATTTGCAAACTATCTTCTCGACCGTAATTTTACATTTTCAATTTTCAACTTTCAATTTCATCATTCTTCACTTGCGTGTCTGCGCATACTCTTGTGCAGGAAGAAAAGTCCGATCGAAACTATAAAAAAGATTACAGAACAGATTGCAAGGGCGATAAGAATATTGTTCATACTCTGAACAAAGAGATTGTAGAACGCCCTTGAATCAATATTAATCTTGCTCATATAGCCTGTTGAAAGCAACACCGCCGGAATTATACCAACCGTAAGGAATGCCGCAGATGTTGAATAACAGATATACCTTACCGCTCTGTGCTTCCAACTATTTGTAAAGATGATTATTACGCATAGAATTGCGACAAGGACTGCAAGACCGCCGATAATCAACGGCATCATATTTTTCAATGCAATGAGATAAACAGAAAGTGTGGCAAAAAGCGGTATTCTGAGCGCCGCCGCATAAATGTTAGCAGCCTGATTGATGAGATATTCTCTGCTCCCATCGTTTGCAACCTTGAGATTATTCTTACTTATGTAGCTGTCAAGCTCGCTGTTGAATTTCTGCTTAAACGCTGTTGTGTCAATCTTAGCCTCCTCGCCTGCATAAAAGCTGTTGAGATAGGCCTGTGTATTATCGTGAATTGTCACCTCGTCAACAACATTTTCAAAAAACTTTTCATCAAGTCCCGACGCATAACCGAGGTCAACAAGGCTCTCTTTGATTTCGTCACGCTTGTCAACAAAATAGTTGCTCGCATTCATATTATCCATAATATACGATGGGTTGAGGATTGTTGACTGAAGAACTATTGCAAACGAAAGCAAAAACAGTACAAACGAGAGAACGAACGAAATTATTCCGTAAATAATATGTCTTACTTTAGAATTCATCAGTTCGCCTCCTTATCAATCGGAGTACCCGACACTAACTTTGCATACACAAAATATCTCTGTGTTGTAAGACCGAGTGCATCAAACGGATAGCAGGTGTACATTATGAGATTTTCATAATCCGCCGAAAGGTCATAAGCGGTTCTGTCAGTCGCTTTTTTGACAGCCGTGTCGGTAATTTCATAGATGTAATTACCGTAGCTTGTCTTGATTTCAACCTTCTGACCGACTTCTGCGTTTTTAAGACCGTTGAAATAAGTGTTGTTATGACCTGCAACAAGGATTGTTCCGCCGTAACCGGGGACAAAACTTCCGGCATAAATGCCAACACCGTTTCTGAGCGCAACATCATTGTCACCGAAAAAAAGATTTGCGTCAACATTGCAGTCATTGATTATAAGCTCACCGAACAGATTTCCGTAGTTAGGGTACTGAACGGAGTCGTTTTTAACATAAGTTTTTTCCTGACCGTTTGAATCCTTTTTCGTAACGGTAGGAACGGTTGAGTTTTCTGACACGGGCACAAAAATATTATCGTACTCTGTTGAATAATCCTTTTCATTATCTGAGAAGAACATACCTACTGCCGAAATCACAGGTGAAAAGGACGGAACAAAAGCAAGATACAGCACAAGATATGTTATCAAACAAAAGATAATGGGAAGAATTATAAAACTCTTCCCATTCTTTGATTTATGACCGTGTCTGATTTTTTTATCAGACATTAGAATCAAGCTCTTTCTTTTTTAGATTTTGCAAGGTAGAAAGCACCGCCTGCTACCATTACAAATGCAACAGCAGAAACAGCGATAATGCCGCTGAAGTCAGCCTCTGCACCTGTTGTCTTGATAACACTGTTATCCTGAACACTGCCTGCCTTTGTAAGTGTAGGAACAGCTGAGAATGCAACCTTGCCGTCTTTGCCGTAAATTGTAAGCTTCTTTGAAGATGTGTCATATGACATTGTCATATCAAGCACACCGACAACTTCCTTACCGTAAGAAAGAAGTGTCTGCTTCTGAGCAAATGTGAGATCTGCAATATTAGATGCACCTGAGTTCTCAAGGAAGCTCTCGCCCTTCTTGAGAATAGCAACGATCTGAGATGACTCATCTGCTGTCATATCGATTGTGTTAAAGTAGTTTTCAGCCTGGTTTACAAACTCGCTCGGAATAACCATCTCCGAACCGTTCATCTTAACAGATGTCTTGAGTTCGTTGAGAACAGCCTGTTCGCTGTCATTGATTCCTGCTGCAAAAGCAGTGAAAGCAGTTGCTGCAACAAGGATGAACGCTACTAACATTGCTGATAACTTTTTCATAGTTCATACCACCTTGTATTTTATTTTGTTTTCATCAGCAAGAAGCTTCACGGATTCATTGGCATAATACGCATCTGCAAGCCGAAAACTGCAGGGAGCACAATGGAAAACTTCACCATTTAACTTCTTTGTACAGTATTATACACCACATTTCGCATTTTGTAAAGCATTTTATTATAAAAATTTGTTATATTCGGAAAAATTACAATCCTTTTGTCAAATCAGGCATTTTCATTGTGCATTATGCCGTTTTAAATCAATTTTGCGCTGCATCGTTTTCTTCTGAACTTGTATTTTAATCCATTTGTACACTTGCCTTTTGCATAAAAACACGCCTGCCGATTTATAAATTCCTTCTTTTGCAAATATTCGTGTACAGACCTTATCCGCTTGCCCTACACCTTTTTTCTGTCATTGTTTTCTTATTATGACATATTGTGACATACTAATATATAAGTAGAAAATTTATCGGTTATTTGCCATATTTTTGTTTATTTTTTTGCAAATTTTTACCTGAGCTTTATTTCAGCTCGTTATTTATGTACTTATTGGCTAACTGTGACAAAATAACCATATATTTTATGTATATTTTGTACACATGAAAAATCAGAGTAATTGCATATTCTGCAAAAAAAGACATCTTTTTTCTTTATTGAAGCCTTTGTTCATATTGATTTTTTTACTGATTTAAAATATAATAGGAGTGTCATGTTTAAAAGTATTTTGTGCTTTTGTGCCGTTTTTCGCCTACAGCCCTTTCGTGTCGACTGTGGCATTATCTTGCCATAAGCGTACAAAAGCCGAGAAGAGGAGTAATTTAATGGAGATAACATTCAAGGACATAACGAGAATTATCAAGAAAAATATTGTGTTTATTGCGGTGCTGTCGCTTTTATGTGCGGCTGCGTCATATTTTGTAACAACATTTTTGGTTCAGAAAACATATACGTCAACCGTAAAGCTTTATGTTGAAACCAACTACAAAAGCCAGTCGGCTTATGACGACTATCAGAGTATCAACTACGCAAAGAATCTTGTTCTCACCTATATCGAGTTGCTCGATTCAAATTCTTTCTACAATTCCGTTTCAAAGGAACTCAACGAAAAATACACGGCGTCACAGCTTAAATCAATGATTAAGTTTGAAAGCATTGAAGATACCGAGGTTTTTAAGGCGCTTGTAAATTCGGGCAGTCCGTCCGAATCAAAAAACATAGGCAACGCAATTGCAAAAATTGCACCAGATACAATTGCCAATGTAAAGGACAATGCAAAGCTTAAAATTGTTGACAAGGCTACAACACCGAAAGCTCCTACATCCCCGAATGTTTCGAGAAATGTTATGATAGCTTTCGCCGCAGGTCTTATTATTTCACTCATCATTTCATTCGTCCGTGACTTCCTTGATGTTAAAATCAAGTACAATGATGAAATGACAACCGTTCTTGACCTTCCGTTGCTTGCCGCTATTCCCGACTTTGAATATTTTTCAAATCAGAAGGCAGCCGAAAAGAAGTACGGTAACTACGAATCGGGTTATTAATTGTTAAAGGAGTGAAACTGCAATGAAAAAGACTAAAATCGACCGTTCAATCGATACTGAGGCACTTGGCTTTCAGGTTCGTGAATCATACAAAACAGCAAGGACAAACATCGCATACTCAATTTTCAAAAAGGGTTGTAAAAAGGTAGCATTTACTTCTTCAACAAAAGGTGAGGGCAAAACCGTAACTTCAATCAATGTTGCATCTGCTCTTGCTCAACAGGTTGGCACAAAGGTTATCGTTGTTGAATGTGACCTTCGCCGTCCGAGAGTTAACACAGCTTTAAAAATCACACCTACTCCCGGTCTTACAAACTACCTCAACGAGGAATGTTCACTTGAGGATATTGTAAAGGATACAAAAATCGAGAATCTCAAGGTAATTACATACGGCGCTATTCCGCCGAACCCGTCAGAGCTTCTTTCGAGTGAATCCATGTTTGATCTTATCAAAACTCTTGAAAAAAATTACGACTACATTATTTTCGATACACCGCCAATCGGCGTTGTTATTGACGCCCTGCCTATTATGAAGGCGTCTGACGGTGTTGTTATTGTTGCAAGAAATAACTCAACAACATATCCCGAGCTTTCAAGAACAGTTGAAGTTATCAAAAGAACCAATGCAAAAATTCTCGGTGTTATTCTTAACCGTGTAAAGCCTCACGAAACCCGTAAGGGCAAGGGCTATTACTCAAGATACGGCGGATATTACAAGACATCAACAAATGACTGATGCCAAACCGCCTTTGCAAACATAAACTAACAGGCTAGTCCTGCCCACGGAGGGGAAAATGGAATCCGTAAAAAGCATAAACAAAAGTGCGCCATCAAGCGGACATACAACTGAACAAAAGCCCGTTTATGATTTTTTTAAACGGATTTTTGACATCATATGCTCGTCAGCCGCTCTGATTATATTGTCGCCTGTCTTTTTAATTCTTACAGTAGCTATCAAAACAACAGACAAAGGTCCTGTATTTTTTACTCATAGGCGTGTAGGAAAAGACGGAAAGCCCTTAAACATATATAAATTCAGAAGTATGGTAACGAATGCCGAAGATCTTATCAAACAGTTTACTCCCGAGCAGAAGGCTGAGTATGAAAGAAATTTCAAGCTTGAAGACGATCCCAGAGTAACAAAGGTCGGCAAATTTATGAGAAGAACAAGCCTTGACGAGTTGCCTCAGCTTTTCAATATTTTAAAAGGCGACCTCTCTATTGTAGGACCAAGGCCCGTTATGGAGGTTGAAACTGAAATTTACGGCAACTACCGTGATATGCTTTTGAGCGTTAAGCCGGGGCTTACGGGTTTCTGGGCGGCAAACGGCAGAAGCTGTACTACATACACACGCAGAAGGGCAATGGAAATTTGCTATATCAAAAACCGCTCTGTCTGCTTTGACCTGAAAATTATTCTCAAAACTATCACCTCTGTTTTCAAGGGTGAGGGCGCTGTTTAAGGAGGCAGAGTTTTGAAAGCTGTTATACTCGCAGGAGGATACGGAACAAGAATTTCCGAGGAATCCCAGTTCAAACCTAAACCAATGATTGAAATCGGCGGAATGCCTATTTTGTGGCACATTATGAAGCTGTACACCCACTACGGTGTGAATGAGTTCATCATATGTGCAGGTTACAAACAGCATGTAATCAAGGAATGGTTTGCCGACTATTTTCTTCATACATCAGACATCACCTTTGATTTTACTCAGGATGATAAGATTATTGTACATAACAAAAGAGCCGAAAAATGGAAGGTTACTGTTGTTGACACAGGTCTTGACACGATGACGGGCGGCAGACTTAAAAGGGTTCGCAATTTTATCGGAGACGAACCGTTTTTTATGACCTATGGCGACGGTGTTTCCGATGTTGATATAAAAGCTCTGCTCGATTTTCACAAAAAGCACGGCAAGCTTGCAACTATGTCAGCCGTAAAACCCGAAAGCAGATTCGGTGTGCTTGATTTGACCGAAAACAACGAAGTCAGAGCTTTCCGTGAAAAAAGTGATATGGACTCAGGCTGGATTAACGCAGGCTTTATGGTGCTTGAACCGAAGGTTTTGGACTATATAAAAGACGATACAGTTATGTTTGAGCGTGAGCCGATGGAACAGCTTGCAAGAGAAGGTCAGCTTATGTGCTGCAAGCATAACGGATTTTGGCAGTGTATGGACACATTGCGTGACAAGGAGCGTCTTGAAAAGCTTTGGAACGACTGTACTGCTCCTTGGAAAGTGTGGTCGGAATGATGCTTGATTTTTATAAGGGTAAAAAAGTGTTCATTACGGGACACACAGGATTCAAGGGCAGTTGGCTCTGCAAACTGCTTGCAAATGCCGGTGCGGATGTAACGGGTTATTCGCTTAATCCGCCAACCTCACCGTCACTTTTTGAGATTGCAAATATCGAGAGCGATGTAAAGTCGGTTATCGGAGATATCCGTGATTTTGATTCGCTTAAAAAGGCATTTGATGAGGCACAGCCTGAGATTGTACTTCATCTTGCGGCTCAGCCGATTGTGCGTGACAGCTACAAAATGCCTGCATATACATATGAAACAAATGTTATGGGAACGGTCAACATTCTTGAGTGTGTACGGCAGTCAAGCTGTGTGAAATCGTTTCTCAATGTTACAACCGACAAGGTTTATGAAAACAGGGAATGGCAATGGGGATATCGTGAAAACGAACCGCTTGACGGGTTTGATCCGTATTCAAACAGCAAAAGCTGCTCGGAACTTGTAACCCACAGCTACAAAAATTCTTTCTTCGCCGACGGAAGAACGGCGATTTCCACAGCGAGAGCAGGAAATGTTATCGGCGGCGGAGATTTTGCAAACGACAGAATTATTCCCGACTGCGTGAGAGCATTGGAAAAGGGCGAGGATATTATCGTCCGCAATCCGCATTCCATAAGACCGTATCAGCATGTTCTCGAACCGCTTTATGCATATCTTATGATTACAAAGGCCCAGTACGGGAACATTAAGTTTGCCGACTGTTATAATGTAGGTCCTGACGAGTGCGACTGCATAACAACAGGCGAGCTTGTTGACTTGTTCGTAAAATATGCCGGCAATATAAACCGGATTGACAAAAGTGAAAAGAATGCAGTCCACGAGGCTAATTTTCTCAAGCTTGACTGCTCAAAACTCAAGACTGTTTTTGGCTGGAAACCTCATTGGCATGTTGATGATGCAGTTAAAAAAACGGTCGAATGGTCATGCTGTTATATGGAAAACGGCAATGTAAGAGACTGTATGGATAGGCAGATTGAAGAATTTCTGAAATAATCATACGGCAAATATAAAAAGAGGTTTACTTATGAAAAAGGCAATTGTAACAGGTTCAAACGGTTTTATCGGCTCAAATGTCTGCAAAAGACTTTGTGCCGACGGTATAAAGGTGTTTGCCGTTGTTAAGGATGAAAACGAAAACATTGATAACATAAAGAATCTCAGCGGCATTGAAATTGTGTATTGCGAGCTTGATGAGATTGAAACCTTGGCTGACATGATTTCTGACAGAGATATTGATGTTTTCTACCACTTTGCATGGGTAGGCTCGGCAGGATCGCTCAGATGCGATGAAAATGTTCAGTTGCAAAACGCCCTGTGGACCGCTCGTGCTCTCAGAACAGCCGACAAAATGCAGTGCAAAAAGTTTGTAAATGCCGGTTCTATTATGGAAAAAGAAACCTACACCGCTGTTTACACTCAGGAAAGCAAGCCCGGACTTCCGTACATTTACGGTGCAGGCAAGCTGATTGCTAGAGCAATTTGCAAGCCGATTGCAAACAGCCTTTCAGTTGACCTCTGTTGGGCAGTTATCACAAACGCATACGGCGTCGGTGAGCTTTCGCCCCGTTTTGTAAATTCTACAATCCGCAAAATCATTGCAAATGAGCCGTTGCAGTTCACCGCCGCAACACAGAACTATGACTTCATCTATATTGACGATGTTGCAAGAGCGTTTGAGGCAATCGGAGAACACGGTAAACCTAACAAGGAATATACAATCGGCAGCGGAAACGCAAGACCTCTTAAAGAATTTATTCTTGAAATGCAACAGACGCTTGCCCCCGAAGCAAAGCCGATTTTCGGCGATGTACCTTTTACGGGAGTAAATATGCCGCTTGAGGCATTTGATACAGCCGATATTGAAACAGACTGTTATTTCAAGCCCTCGGTTTCTTTTGCCGAAGGTGTTTCAAAAACAATGGAATGGCTTAAATCACTTAATTAGTTTTTTAAAGTAAGGTGTATTTTAATGATACAGAAATTTGAATTTTGCAATACGGACTTTGAGGGTGCATACCTCATCAAACCGTTCTGTGCAACCGATATCAGAGGTGCATTTATAAAGGACTACTCAAAGGAAGTTTTTGAGGCTAACGGCCTTGAACACAACCTTGCCGAGGTTTTCTACACGGTTTCTCACAAGGGTGTAATTCGTGCGCTTCATTTTCAGAGAGTTCATGAACAGGCAAAGCTGGTACGGTGCATTAAGGGCAAGGTTTTTGATGTTATCGTTGACCTCCGTCCCGAATCACCTACGTTCAAAAAATGGCAGGGATTCTACCTTTCCGAAGAAAATATGGATGAACTCTATGTTCCCGAACATTTTGCACACGGCTATCTTGTGCTTGAACCGTCTGTTGTTTCATACAAATGCGGTGAAAAATTCTACGGCGAATATGATGACGGCATTATGTACAACGATCCGGATTTGGGAGTTGAATGGCCGTTTGATGAAATCGGCGGTATTGAAAATCTTATTATTGCCGACAAAGATAAAAATCTTCAATCGTTCAAGGAATATGAGGAAATGTATCTTAAATAAGTTTTAGTATATAAGCCCCGGAGGGTAAAATGAATGTAGTTTATTCGAGTTCGGACAGCTACTCGATGGTTGCGGGAATATCAATGTATTCTCTGCTTGAAAGCAACCAATCTGTTGACGAACTAAATATTTTTCTGATTGAAAATGGTATGTCGCAGGAAAACAAAGACAAATTCACAACAATGTGCCGAAAATTTAACCGTCAGATTACTTTTATTCCCATTTCCGATATTGAAAAGCTGACAAACTCATCAATCAACATCGGAAGATGGAATATCAGCACATTTGCAAGACTTTTTTATTCAAGTCTGTTGCCCGAATGGGTTGACAAGGTTATTCACATTGATTGTGACACAATGATAATGTCCTCTCTTGAGCCGTTATGGAACATTGATATGAAAGACAAAATTGTTGCCGGCGCATATGATTGTATCGGTGACAGCTACAAAAAAGAAATCGGAATGAAACCCGATGACACATATATAAGCGCAGGCAATATTATGCTGAATCTTGCGGAAATCCGCAGAAGAAATCTTGAAGAAAATTTCAAGGAATTTATACAGTCGCATCGTCAGCTCTCCTTTGCTGACCAGCCTGTACTCAATGCCTGCACCGCAAACGAGGACAAGATTCTTATTCCGCTCAACTACAACGCATACTCAATTGTTTTTTATCTCAATTACAAAAATGTGAAAAGAGCCAAGAGAGCAAGTCGGTACTATACGGAAGCTCAGGTGCTTGACGCAGTTTCCAACCCCTGTATTGTTCATTTTACGACCTGTTTTATGGATGGAACAAGGCCGTGGATTGAAAACAACAATCATCCTATGATAAAACAGTATCTTGATTACAAGCAAAAGAGTGAATGGGCAGACACACCGCTGTGGAAAGACAACCGCAGTGCCGTCAAAAAATTAGGCGGCAAGATGTTCAATATTCTTCCACAGGGCTTTGTTGCGAGTTCAATCGGAATTGTTCACGACAAAATAGTTCCCGCACTGCATAAAATCAAGAAATGATACGGAGGTCATTATGGAACCGATAAGAGTTTTGCACAACATTGTGCTGATGGATGCGGGCGGAATTGAAACCCTCGTAATGAATTTATACAGATACATAGATAAGGAACAGCTTTTATTTGATTTTCTCGTTCACAGACCTCAGGAGGGTTATTACGAAAAGGAAATCAGAGAATACGGCGGAAAAGTTTACAGAACCCGTCCGTTTAATCCCCTGCATATGAGAGAATACAAAAAGGAATGTATGAATATTCTCACGAGTCATCCGGAGTACAAAGTTTTTCATGTTCATCAGGAACTGGGACTCTGGACGCTTGATTATGCTCATCAGGCAGGAATCCCGACAAGAATTGCACATGCTCACAATGCGAAAACTGTCGTAAATCTGAAATATTTCTTCTTTCTTTACGAAAAAATGTTCATCAAAAAACATTGCACGGATATGTTTATGTGCTCAAAGCCTGCCGGAGAATGGCTGTTCGGAAAACAGGCTGTTCGGGACGGAAAAGTCAAATATATCAACAACAGCATTGAAACAGACAGATTCAAATATAACGAACAGACACGCAGAGATATGCGTGAAAAGCTCGGCGTCGGCGACAAAATCGTCATCGGTCATGTAGGCCGTTTTGCACAGCCGAAAAACCATACATTCATTCTTGATGTCTTTAACGAGATTCACAGGATGAATAAGAACACGGTTCTTGTTCTCTGCGGGGAAGGAACGCTTGAGGACGATATAAAAGCTAAAGCAAAGGCACTCGGTCTTGAAAATGATGTGATTTTTACAGGCGTTATGGACACAAGCGTGTTGTATCAGGCGCTTGACCTTTTCCTTTTTCCGTCATTATGGGAAGGCTTGCCGCTTACGGGCATTGAAGCACAGACTTCCGGATTGCCGATTGTTATGAGCGATGTTATTGCCGATGAAACCGTTGTTACGGACAATGTAACACGGCTTTCGCTTTCAGACTCTGCCGATGTATGGGCAAAAACCTGCCTTGATGTGCTTGGCACATATGAAAGAAAGGACTGTCAGAAACAGGTTACAGACGCCGGATTCGATGTGCGCAACACGGCAAAGCTTCTTCAGGACTTCTACATTGACCGCACACTCAGAGCAAGACACGCACAAAAAAATTTATAATTACAGCAAAACATTTTAAGGTGGTATAAATGCAACAGCTCGTTTCCGTTATCATTCCTACATATAAAGGTGCCGACAAGATCAACTCTGCCGTTGACAGCGTTCTTAACCAGACATACAAAAACATTGAGGTAATCGTTGTTGACGATAACGGCGAAAACGAACCGGAACAGTTGCTTACTGCCGAAAAAATGAAAAAATACGAAACATTTGAAAATGTAAAATATCTTGTACACAAAAAAAATATTAACGGTTCTGCCGCCAGAAACACAGGGATCAGAGCGTCAAAGGGATTTTATTTGGGCTTTCTTGATGATGACGATGTATTTCTTCCGGACAAAACGCAGAAACAGGTTGACTGCTTTGAAAAGCTTCCCGATGATTACGCAATGATTTACGGCTCGTTTGTGGAGCATATGACCGAGAACACCGACCGCATTGTAAAAGCGGATAATGCCGACAATTTTCTTTACCGCTTTTTGTGCAACGAAATAATCGCCTGTTCAAGTACAATTATGATTAAAAGAAGTGTGCTTGACTATGTAAAGGAATGGGACGAATCGTTCAAGCGTCATCAGGATCTTGAATTTTTTGCCCGTGTTGCCTGCGGCTGCAGGGTTGCCTGCATAAGTGATGTCTGCATTGAAAAGTTCAAGCTTGACCGAAATATGCCGATGGGCGAGCTCTATGAACAATACAGACTTCATTATCTTAATAAAATGAAGCCGATTATTGAACAATTCACCGAGAAAGAACAAAAAAGATTGTACAACATTCATTATACGGAAATCGGCAAGGCATATTTAAAACAAAAACAGTTAAAAAAGGCTATGCATTGGGCGTTCAAAACTTCCAATCCGGCAAAGGCTCTGTTTTTGTTTGTTAAAGACGGAATGACTTTTATTCTGCGAAAATAACTGAGGTAATTCATGGAAAACACGCTTCAAAACTCAAAAGACCGGCTTTTCATAAAACTTAACAGCTTTGTTGTAGCCATGATGATTTCAGCACAGACCATCACGGGTACAATCGGTCGTATTCCGGCTTTTAAAGATTTTCAGAACAATTTTATAATTTTGGTAATTGCACTTACAATAATCTTTGCGGAAATAATTTACTACAAGAAAGTGACTATAGAACTTCCTGTTATGTTCTTTCTCTCCTTTGCAACCTTGTGGTATCTTTATTCCCTTATTTTTCACGGAAATAACTGCGAGCTGGATGTGATTCAGTTCATATTTTACGCAATAATACCGATTTATGTCATAAGTCAAAAGCTTGACGGGGAACTTGTGATGCGGTATATTCTCTATCTTTCCCTTATAACCCTGCCGATTATAAATTTGTTTTTCGTTCTCCAGTACGAAAAATACAATCAGGCATATATGGGAAATATTTATGCAATTTTGTCACCTGTTATCGTTGCCATGATACATTTCAAGCTGTACAGAAAGCAGTCGAACCTTCTCATAAAGCTTACATATATATACAACCTCTACATAATGGTTAAGATTGTTTTGTTTGCAAACAGAGGCGCTGTTCTCTGTCTTGCCTGCTGTGCCATTGTGCTTGTCATAAACGCATACGATGACGACAAACGCAAAAAATTGTCTGCGATTAAGCTGTCGCTCATTATTGTCTTCTCTTTAATCGGAATTTTGATAATTATATTTGCACTTCCTCTGTTGCATTCGCTGGCAGATTTGTGCAACAATATTTTAAACAGCGTTCCGAGCTTCATTTCCAAAATGATTAAATATCTTGAACTCGGTGATGTATCTGACGGACGAACCACAATTGATACATTTACATTGACCGCAATTGCGAACAATCCTATTTTCGGCTACGGCATTGAAACCTTCTCAAAGGTTACGGGCGAGCTTGCAAAACGTTCGTGGCCGTATCCGCACCAGTACATCTACCAATACCTCTTTGAAGGCGGAATTGTATTCGGACTTATTCCGGTATATTCAAGCCTTTCGCTGACGGCAAAGGTTGTATGCACAAGAATCAAAGATAAGTCGGAATTTGCGTTGTGCTGTATGCTTGTGTGCGTAACACTTCCAAAACTTCTGATTTCCACCGAACCATGGGCAACAACATCAATATGGATGCTGATTACTTATTCGCTGATATACATATGCAAGACAAATTCGATATTTATATCTCTTAATCAGAGCTTCTGCTCACGGCGCAAATAATACAACGGAGAAAATACAATGGTATATAAGATAATGTATCCCCCGATTCCGAATATGGGAGATCTTCTTAATAAAGATATGCTTGAAGAACTGTTTAACATCAAGGTTGTAAGAAAAGACCTTAAAAGCTGTAACCTGATTGCAATCGGTTCTGCACTTGACCACATAATGTACTCAACATATCCGAGGATTAGAGCAAAGCAGAAAATTGAGCATTTTATGAATGATAATGTCCACATATGGAGTACGGGCTTTATCCGAGGCAATGCCGAGCTTGATTTGGGGCTGATGTTCAGGCATATACATATACACGCTCTGAGGGGCAGACTTTCGTTGCAGAGAATGGAAAACATTCTCGGCAAAAAGCTTGATGTGCCGACAGGTGACGGAGGACTTCTTGCCGAAAGGTGGCTTGGATTTTATCCCGAAAAAAAGTATCGTGTCGGAATTATCCCGCACTTTAAGGAACAGGATCACCCTGTTGTGAAAAAACTTCTTGATAACTACGAAAATTCAACGCTTATTGACCTGAAGGAAAATCCAAAAAAGGTTGTCGAAAAAATAGGCGAGTGCGAATACATTATTTCAAGCAGCCTTCACGGTATGATTGTTGCCGACAGTTTCCACATTCCCAATATGCACATAACCCTTACGAACAATATGTTCGGTGACGGAAACAAGTACAATGATTACCTCTCCGCCTTTGACATTACACACACACCCTTTGATTGTTCAAACGGCGATATGCCTACAATCAGCGAGGTGAAAAACAATTACAGAATCGATCCGGATGTTGTTGAACTGAAGAAAGAACAGCTCTTCAATGCTTTTCCAAAATTTTAACCAGTTAAAACTAAGGTCATATTATGAAAAAATTATCAACAAGTAAACAAATGGCAATAAATATGGTTGCCGCCATAGTGTCTTTTTTGATAGGAACAGGAATTAACTTTGTTCTTGCACCCTATCTTGTAAAGGAACTCGGTTCTGAAACCTACGGATTTATCGGACTTGCAAACAACTTTGTCCAGTATGCCACCATTGTAACATCTGCTCTCAACTCAATGTCGGGCAGATTTATTTCAATTGAATACAGCAAAGGAAACATTGACAAGGCATCAAGATATTTCAGCTCGGTTCTGGTTGCCGACCTGATTATTGCCGGCGTTTTACTTTTGATTTCGTCAATTATTACATTCAACATTGAATTTATACTGAATGTTCCCGAAAATCTTGTTGACAGCGTAAAGATATTGTTTGCGCTCACTTTTGCAACATTTATAATCAGCGTTATCACGGCAATATTTACTACTGCGGCATTTGTAAAAAACAAGCTGTATATCAATTCCCTCCGTGATATTGCGTCAAACACGCTCAAGCTCTTGCTTGTAGTAATTTTGTTCTCGTTTTTTCCCGCAAAAGTATATTTTATCGCTATGGCGTCACTTGCAAGCGGAATTTTTCTTTTGCTTACCAATATCAAAGTCAAGAAAAAAATTCTGCCGGAAGTAAAAATGGACTTCAACCTTTTCAGTTTCAAGCTGGTAAAAGTTCTTATTTCCGCAGGAATTTGGTCATCAATCGGTTATCTCAGCACAGCTCTGAACAGAGGTCTTGACCTGTTAATCTGTAACCTGACTCTCGGAGCGGGACTCATGGGACTTTTGTCGATTGCAAACACCATTCCGCACTGCATTGATAACCTTATTACAACAATTGCAAATATATTCACTCCCAGATTTACAATCCTTTATGCAAAGGACAACACGGACTTACTTGTTGAAGAAACAAAGTTTTCGTCAAAGATTATGAGTTTTCTCATGACTGCACCTCTTGCGGGATTTATTGCGTTTGGCAACAAGTTCTATACATTGTGGCAGCCGACCAAATCTCCGGACGAAATTACCATAATTCAGATTTTGTCGGTGCTTGTATGTATTTCATACCTATTTACCTGTCACACAAGAACTCTTTCCAGCCTTTTCACCGTATGCAACAAGCTCAAGGCCTCCGTTCTTATCTCGCTTGTGAGCGGTGTTCTTACGGTTATTATCGTTTTACTGCTCATACACTTTACACCGCTCGGCGTTTATGCTATTGCAGGCGTCAGCTCTGTTTTTATCGGTCTTAAAGCGATAGTATTTGTTCCGTTGTACGCCGCACATATTTTGAAAATAAAGCTTACAACATATTACAGGTCTATTTTCAGAGGATGGTTCTGCTTTGCTGTTGTTATCACCATGTTCATCTTTATCAACAGCTTTGTACACGCAAACAGCTGGATATCATTCCTTCTTCTCTGTGTAGCAAGCGGACTGGCAGGATATGCCGTTTCCGTTCCGCTCATTTTCTCAAGAAAAGAACTCGTTCTTATCAAGGATAAAATTAAGAAGAAGTTTAAGAAAAGCTAAATTATTATCATTTTGAGGTTGCAATGACTGAATATACTTTTTCCGTTTTTACACCGTCATATAACAGGGCAAAAACTCTGCCCAGATTATATGAGGCGCTGAAAAGACAGACATACAGAAATTTTGAATGGATAATTGTTGATGACGGTTCAGCCGACAACACAAAAGAAACGGTTGAGAAATTCATCAGCGACAGACCCGACTTTAACATAACCTATAAATATCAGACCAACAAAGGAAAACACATTGCAACAAATGTTGCGGCACAGATTGCAAAGGGTGAATTCTTTATAACGATTGACTCCGATGACAGCGTAAAAGACAACGCCCTTGAAACATTTATAAACGAATGGAACAAAATTCCCGATGAAGACAGGTCAAAATACAAGGGAATTTCATGCCGCACCTGTAACGAAAGCGGCAAAACAAACGGTTGTCCTCTGCCGTCAGAACGATTTGACTGTTCCGACCTTGACCTGAGATTGAAGTATAAAATTGACGGTGAGATGTGGGGAATGACAAAACTTGAAATAATCAGAGCCAACCCCTATCCGTGTGTTTCGGGACTTCATTTTTATCCTGAAAATATCTATTGGGACAATATCGGAAGAAAGTATATAACCCGTTTTATTGACACACCGTTGCGATATTACATAAACGATCAGGAAAATTCTTTGACGGGTAACGCTTACTCGGCTCACAGGGAAACTATTTTCGTAAGACTCCACTTTATAAACGAATGTTGGGATTATGCAAAGAGCAATCCTAAGTTCTTTATCAAACAATTTGTGGGACTTTCCCGTGACGGCTTACTCAACGGCAAAAGATTTTCCGAAATAAAAAAGATGCCCGACACATTTTCAAAGAGGGCTCTTGCGGTCATATTTTATCCCATGGGATATTTTTTGTACAAAAAACAATCAGGGGGAAGCAGATAATGAAAAAGGTAGGCATTGTAACATTTCACCGTGCATTGAACTACGGCGCTGTGCTTCAGAGCTATGCGTTGCAAAAAACCGTTTCCTCGCTCGGTGCGGAGTGTGAAATTGTTGACTATATCTGTCCGAAGATCACAGCCGACTACAAACCCTTTCGCATTTATAAAAACGACCTTCTGAAATCCTTTGCCAAAAGCTGTGTCATGGTAAGAAGAAGAGCAAAACGCAGAGACGCTTTTAAGTCGTTTTTCAATAACTATCTTGTAAAGAGTAAAAAGTCGTATACTCCGCAGAATATCGGAGAGCTTAAAAACGATTATGACTTGTTCATTTCGGGAAGCGATCAGGTGTGGAGTCCGAGATGCGTCGGTTTTGATCCCGCTTATTTTCTGACATTTGCCGATGACAAACAAAAGTATTCATATGCGGCAAGCTTTGCCGTTCCGACATTGCCCGATGAATTTATTGATGAATATAAAAAAAGGCTGAACGGTTTTCAGAAGTTCTCAGTTCGTGAACCGAGCGGAGAAAAGCTTGTAAAAGAACTCACAGGCAGAACAGCCGAAACTCATCTTGATCCTACCCTGCTGATTTCGGCAGACGAATGGGAAAAGATTGCCGTTTCAAAAATCGACAAACCGTATATCCTCATTTTTACGGCTAATCCGGCAGTTTCGCTTGTGGATTTTGCCCTTAAACTGTCAAAAGAAAAGAACCTTCCCGTTTACTGCATAAACGATGCACCTCACCCTGTAAGTCACGGTATAAATTATATTGTTGCACCTACTGTTGAGGAATTTGTCGGCTGTTTCAAAAATGCCGAATATGTTGTTACAAACTCGTTTCACGGAACAGCGTTTTCTGTTATTTTCAACAAGAATCTTTTTGTTGAATTCAAGAACAAAAGCGGAAGAAACATCCGCTCCGAAGGTCTTTTGAAAAGTCTTGGAATCGACCGTGAAATTGTTGACGGAAACTGCAATGAAACAGAAATAAACTGGGATATAATTAACGCACAATTAAAAACTCTGGGTAGTAAATCCAAGAAGTATCTTTCTGAAATTGTTAATATGGAGTAACAAATGGAGATTTTTTCAAATAAAAATCAATGTTGCGGGTGCACTGCCTGCAAAAGTATATGCCCAAAGAATGCAATTACAATGCAGGTAGACAACGAAGGATTTTTGTATCCTATTATTAACAAGGAACTTTGTATTAATTGCGGTCTATGCAAAAAGGTTTGTGCTTTTCAAAATGGCTATACACGAAACAGTGTTGTCAATGCTTATGCAGTTAAACACCATGACATTAAAACTAGGCTCTCAAGCAGAAGCGGCGGTGCATTCATTCCCATATCTGACTATATTATTCAGAATAACGGTACAGTTTATGGTGCCGCGTTTAATGAAGATTTTTCGGTTAGTCATATTAGAGCTGAAAGTTGTACTGAAAGAGATAGAATGAAAGGCTCAAAATATGTTCAAAGTGAGCTTGGCAACATATTTTTAAATGTCCAAAATGACCTTAAAGACAACAGATATGTTATGTTTTCAGGAACAGCATGTCAGGTTGCAGGTCTCAATAACTTTCTTGAAAAATCTAAAACAAAGACTGACAAACTGTTTACAGTTGATTTAGTATGTCACGGTGTTCCAAGCAATAAAATTTGGACAGACTACCTTGATTATATAAATAATAAGCATAAAGGAAATAAAATTACAGACGTAAATTTCCGAGATAAATCTCTCGGCTGGGATGTACATTTTGAAAGTTTCTGTATTGACGGCAAAAAATATTATTCAAAGGATTATGCCGCAATGTTCTATCAAAATGATATACTTCGCCCATCTTGTTATGAGTGCAAATATACTAATCTGTTTAGACCTGCTGATTTTACACTTGCCGACTTTTGGGGAATTGACAATCAAATTGATAATTTCAATGATAACAAAGGCGTTTCGCTTTTTATTATAAACTCACAAAAGGCTCAAAAATTGTTTGAACTTGTGAAGAATCAGATTGAATATATCAATGTTGATATAAATAAATGCACCAAAGCAAATCCAAATCTTAGAAGGGTAACTCCAAAACCTGATAATCGTGAAGATTTTTGGAAAAAATACCATGAAAAAGGATTTTCAAAAACATTTCCGTCATATAAAAGAAAAATTATCTTTAGCAAGATAAAACATAAATTATTCAGGAGATAAAACATAATGACTGAATCTTATAAAATAGCAATTGCCGGGACAGGGTATGTAGGTCTTTCAAACGCTGTACTTCTTTCGCAGAAACACGAGGTAACCGCTGTTGATGTCGTTGAAAGCAAGGTAAGGTTAATCAATGAAAAGAAATCTCCGATTGCCGACAGGGAAATCGAAGAATATCTTGCTGACAAAAAATTAAATTTGGTTGCAACCGTCGATGCAAAATCTGCGTACAAAAATGCTGATTTTGTAATTATCTCTACTCCTACCAATTACGATGACGAAAGACACTTTTTTGATACATCGTCCGTTGAGGCTGTAATTGAGCTTGTAATTGAATGCAACCCAAATGCGGTTATAGTTATCAAATCCACTATACCGGTTGGATACACAAAAAGTGTTATTGAAAAATACAAATACACGAAAATTCTTTTCAGTCCCGAATTTTTGCGTGAGGGCAAGGCTCTCTATGATAACCTCTACCCGTCAAGAATCATTGTCGGTGTTGATATGGCAAATGAAGAACTGAAAAAATCTGCCGAGACTTTTGCAACGGCACTTGCAGACTGTGCAATTAAGGAAAACATAGACACTCTCTTTATGGACTACACAGAGGCAGAGGCTGTAAAGCTTTTTGCAAATACATACCTTGCAATGCGTGTCAGCTTTTTCAACGAGCTAGACACATACGCCGAAATGAAGAACCTTAACACTAAAAGTATCATTGACGGTGTGTGTCTTGATCCGAGAATCGGAAATCACTACAACAATCCGTCCTTTGGCTACGGCGGTTACTGTCTGCCAAAAGACACAAAACAGCTCAAGGCCAATTTTTCGGATGTTCCGAATGACATAATCAGCGCTGTTGTAACATCTAACAAGACAAGAAAAGAATTTATTACATCACAGATAATGAATAAAAATCCAAAAGCTGTCGGAATTTACCGCCTTACAATGAAGTCAAATTCCGATAACTTCAGACAAAGCTCAATTCAGAGCGTTATGGAGCTTTTGAAAAATAACGGTATCGAGTTAATTATCTACGAACCGACACTTAAAGTCGATTTATTCGAGGGCTTTAGCGTTGAAAACGACTTTGAAAAGTTCGTCACAAAATCGGATGTAATCGTTGCAAACAGATACAGCTCCGTTCTTGACTGTGTAAAAGAAAAGGTTTACACAAGAGATTTGTTTTTCAGAGATTAATTTGAGGGTAAAAGTATGGAAACATTGATTATCGGCAAACCGAAAATTGAAAAACTTGATAATCGTGCCAGACTCTGTTCAAAAATCAGCGAAAACGGAAAGCCTTCCTACACTCTCTGGTTTGATGTTGATGCAAAGTATGCTGACTATCTGACCGAAAGTGCCGACGCATTCGTTGTTGCGCTGTTGCCGTATGCAATGAACAACAGTCTGAATATTTCGGCAGAAGCAAAGATGTCGAAGCAACTGTGTTTTCAGCTTAATGAAATTTTCATTCCCGTTCTTACAAAAAATTCAAAATTATTCAACAAAATTTCGATATCTGCAAAAGAGCTTACACAGGAAAACTACTGCTGCAAAAATGCGTCGGCAACAGGATTTTCGAGAGGTGTGGATTCATTTGACACAATTTGCAATCTTTCCGAAAACAGAACGGAAAAGCTGAGTCATCTTACCTTTTTCAATGTCGGCTCCCACAGAAGTACGGCTAATTACACACCCGAACAATCTGCCGAGCTGTACGAAAATCGTCTTGAAATTGCAAAAAAATCCGCAAAAATCTTTGATATGCCGTTGATTGACATTAATTCAAATCTCGGTGAACATCTTACCCTGCCGTATGTAAAGGTTCATCATTATTGCAGCTTTTCGGCGGTCTTGTGTATGCAGAAATTTTTCAAAAACTACTATTATGCGTCGGGATACCCGATAAGCAGTTTTTCGATAAAACAATGCGACACCGGCTCGGCACACTATGAGGCATTTACAGCAAGTATGCTGAGTACCGAAAGTACCGATTTTTACATTACAGGTCTTGAAAAGACTAGGCTTGAAAAGGTTGACTTCATTTCAAAATTTCCGATTACATATGATAATCTCAATGTGTGTTACTACGGTGAGAACAACTGCGGTCACTGTGAAAAGTGCATCAGAACGCAATTTGAGCTTATGGCACTCGGAAAACTTGAACTGTATAAGAATGTTTTTGATATTCCGAAATTTTACAGAGACAAAAACAAATATATGAACTATGTTCTCAAACATCAGAACAATGACTATTATGCAGAAATTCTCAGTCTTATGAAAAAGAAGGGTTTCAAGCTTACGCCAATTCAAAAAATTAAAAAGGCTGTCTATGCCATTTATCTTAAATTCAGAGGGAATTAAGGCTTACGGTTGCTTTAACCGACAAGCCATTGAGGAGGTATATATGAATAAAATTGATAAAAACCGAAATCTCGGGGTAGACATTCTGAAATTTCTCTGTGCATTTCTCGTTGTAATGATTCACGCACCTATACAGGGCGTCAGTCAATACACTACTCCGATTGCACGAATTGCTGTTCCGATATTCTTTATGATTACGGGTTACTACTATTCCAACACGGTCAAGTCGGGCAAAGAAAATAAGCAAATCAAAAAAATAGCAATTCTGTTTGTCGTTTCAAATATTATCTTTATGTTCTGGGAACTGATTGTTGATTTTATAAAGGACAAATCGTTTGTATCATTTATTGAGAAAATGACATCGCCCGAAACATACCTGAACTTTTTTGTCTTTAATGAATCTCCGTTTTCGTTCCACCTCTGGTATGTCGGAGCAATTCTGTATGTTCTGCTGATAGTTAAGCTGCTCAACAAATTTGACAAAATCAAAATTCTATACTACATCACACCGCTTTTACTACTTGCCGATATCGTCTTTGGCAAGTATTCAAAAGTTTTCTTCGGGTGCGAATTCTCCTATATCTATTTAAGAAACTTTATTTTTGTAGGTTTGCCTAATTTTGCAATCGGACTTTTCATAAGCGAACACAGGGAAAGTATAAAGAATTTCAAATTCACAAAAGTGCTTTCAATCATTGCAATGGTTATATTCTGTGCTACCTCAGACCTTGAAAAATATCTGTTGGTGAGCAACAAACTCAACACACCCCGTGACCAGTATTTCAGCACTACATTGCTTGCAATGGCGGTGTTTATATTCTTCACAATTGCCGTTGAATTCAAATCGGGCAAAGTATCAGGCATACTTGCCCGACTCGGACAGCGATATTCACTTCTGATATACATAGTACATCCGATAATTCTTACCCTGTGCAATCAGATTACACCGAAAATTCACCTTGCATCGGTATATAAATACACAAAACCTTTTGTTGTATTTATAGGAACTGTTCTTGTTATATTTATCTATTATTTAATCAAGGACGCTGTTCAGAAGAAAAAACAAAAGAAATCTTGACCAACCAAACGCAGATATCAGATGATGTCTGCGTTTTTATAATGCCTCACGGCTGTGGGTTTGACGGTTACTTCGCACAAAACAAAAATGCATCAGACCTTTTCGGGCATCTGATGCATTTTCTTTTTTAAACTGTTTTCTTGAATAGACTGCGGTGGCACACCGCCGACATCATTATCTGTTTTCAACTTTCAATTCTTAATTGAAAGCACCGCTCGGGTATTTAACTTTCGCACATACAAATACTGCTACCCGAATTGGGTGCAACAACTTGTTGCTTATTCTTCCTCAGCAAGCTCATCGGCTGTAACTTCTGCCTGCGGTTCTTCCTTTGCAGCCTCCTCAGGCTCTTTTTCGGAAACAATATCGTCAATTTCCTCAATAAGCTTCTGTTCTGCGCATCTGTGCTTTTTTAAAGCGAGAAATGCTGCTGTGGCAGCCGCAAGTGCAGAGATTGCACCGATGATTGTGTAGAATAATTTTTTGTTTTTATCCATTCCGGCACCTCTTTCAGTATTAATATAAATCAGCGGAAAAACCGTATTTTTCTACTTATTGATATTTTATATCATTTTTACAAATTTTTCAATAGGCAACTGATAATCTTTGCACAAATGGCTGTCAGTGTGTTATATTCTCTTTTTACGCTCTGCAAGGGCAAAAAGCACTCCGCCCGAAATTACAACAAGCATCATAACAGCCGTTGCTGTCACTCCTGTCTGAACACTGCCGTTTTTATCAGGCTGTGAAGGAGTGCTGTCCGATGTTGCGGCACCGCCTGTTGCCGAAGTCAGATTTACGGAGGTTGTACCGACAGTTGCAGGCTCACCCGTCGGAGCAGTCTGAACAGTCTGTTCCTGAGTAGCAGTCGATTCTTCCAACGGTGACGATTTTTCAACAAGGACAGCTTAAAAATCTTTGAATACACCTTTGATTCATCAATTTTGGCTGAAGAAAACAACAAAAGCAGAATAACAAATAAAAATCAAAACAAAAACGGCAGTACCAAAAAAATCGGTACTGCCGTTGTTATATAAGAAATTAATCTCTTGTTTTTTCGCCGTTAAGAATCATTTCCGCATTCTTAACACGCTCTTTTGTCGGGGGATTAATGCCCTCGAGAGGATAGTCATAACCGAGTGCTTTCCACTTGTACACACCGAGTGTGTGATACGGAAGCACCTCTACACGCTCAACATTATTGAGCGAACGGATAAAGTCGGCAAGTCTGAAAAGATACTCGTCCTTATCATTTCTTTCAGGCACAAGAACATGTCTTATCCATACGGGCTTGCCCATATCGGAAAGCTGTCTTGCCATTTCAAGAATATTGGTGTTTGGCTGTCCTGTAAGGATTTTGTGCTGTTCGTTGTCGATATGCTTTATATCAAGCAACAGCAAATCCGTATATTCCATTAGCTCTTTCCACTTTGAATAGAACGGCTCTTTGGTTGTAAACGGGTTGGCGCTTGTGTCAATACAGGTATTAACGCCCTGCTTTTTAGCCTTCTTGAACAAATCAAGCAAAAAGTCAATCTGTAAAAGCGGCTCACCTCCGCTTACTGTGATACCGCCCTTATTTTTCCAATAGGGGCGGTATGCAAGCGCTTTATTAAGCAACTCGTCGGCGGTGTATTCCACGGTGTTTTCATCGTGTTTCCATGTGTCGGGATTGTGGCAGAACTGGCAACGCATTGCGCAACCGCTCAGAAAAATCACAAATCTCACACCCGGACCGTCAACAGAGCCAAAAGTTTCTATTGAGTGTACAAAGCCTTTAACAGCGTTGTCCGACATTACATTCTGTCGTGGCAGGTTCTGGCAATAACATCCAGCTGCTGCTCTCTTGTAAGGTCGATGAACTTAACAGCATAACCCGATACACGGATTGTGAAGTTAGCGTACTCTTCCTTCTCAGGATGCTCCATAGCGTCAATGAGTTTTTCTGTACCGAATACATTTACATTGAGGTGGTGTGCGCCCTGATCAAAGTAGCCGTCCATAACATTTACGAGGTTGTCAACACGCTCGTCGTCGTTGTGTCCGAGAGCACCCGGGTTGATTGTCTGAGTATTTGAAATACCGTCAAGAGCGTACTCGTAAGGAAGCTTAGCAACAGAGTTAAGTGAAGCAAGAAGACCGTTCTGCTCTGCACCGTAGCTTGGGTTAGCACCAGGTGAAAGTGGTTCGCCTGCTTTTCTGCCGTCAGGAAGTGAACCTGTAGCCTTACCGTAAACAACATTTGATGTGATTGTAAGGATAGAAGTTGTAGGCTCTGAATCTCTGTATGTGTGGCAATACTTGAGCTTAGCCATGAATGTCTTGAGAAGATCAACGGCAATCTTATCTGCTCTCTCGTCATTGTTACCGTATCTTGGGAAGTCGCCCTCTGTTTCAAAGTCAACAGCAATGCCGTCCTCGTCACGGATAACCTTAACCTTAGCGTACTTAATAGCGCTGAGTGAGTCAACAACATGTGAGAAGCCTGCAATACCTGTTGCAAATGTTCTTCTTACATCTGTATCGATAAGAGCCATTTCTGCTGCCTCATAGTAGTACTTATCATGCATGTAGTGAATCATGTTAAGTGTACCTACATAGAGGTGAGCAAGCCAATCCATCATTGTGTCATACTTCTTGATAACTTCGTCATAATCAAGGTACTCTGATGTGATAGGTGTATATTCAGGACCAACCTGCATCTTTGTCTTTTCATCAATACCGCCGTTGATAGCGTAGAGAAGGCACTTAGCAAGGTTAGCTCTTGCGCCGAAGAACTGGATTTCCTTACCTGTCTGTGTTGCGGATACGCAGCAGCAGATTGAGTAATCATCGCCCCATACAGGACGCATTACATCATCGTTCTCGTACTGAATTGAGCTTGTTGTAACTGAAATATGAGCAGCATACTTCTTGAAGTTCTCGGGAAGTCTTGAAGAATAAAGAACTGTGAGGTTTGGCTCAGGTGAAGGTCCCATATTCTCAAGTGTGTGGAGGAAACGGTAGTCGTTCTTTGTAACCATTGAACGGCCGTCAATGCCAAGACCTGCAACTTCGAGTGTAGCCCATACAGGGTCGCCCGAGAAGAGCTGGTTGTAAGACTCAATTCTTGCAAACTTAACCATACGGCACTTCATAACAAAGTGGTCAACAAGTTCCTGAGCCTGTGATTCTGTAAGTGTACCGTTCTCAAGGTCACGCTCAATGTAGATGTCGAGGAATGTTGATACACGACCAACGCTCATTGCAGCGCCGTTCTGAGTCTTGATAGCAGCAAGATAGCCGAAGTAGAGCCACTGAACTGCCTCTGCAGCGTTCTTAGCAGGCTGTGAAATATCAAAGCCGTAAGAAAGTGCCATTTCCTTCATATCGTTAAGAGCACGAATCTGATCAGCGATTTCTTCACGAAGCTGGAAGTCGCCTCTTCTCATACCCTGACGGTTTGTTTCTGCAAAGTCCTCTTTCTTGCCTTCGATAAGACGGTCAATACCGTAAAGAGCAACTCTTCTGTAGTCACCGACGATTCTGCCTCTGCCGTATGTGTCGGGAAGACCTGTAAGAATCTTGTTGTGACGGGCAAGCTTCATCTCGGGAGTATAGATATCGAATACACCCTGGTTGTGAGTCTTGTGATATTTTGTAAAGATTTCGTGGAGTTTAGGGCTTGGAGTGTAGCCATACATCTGGCATGACT
>OHRR01000444.1_pt1 | contig 30679 bp, 25 predicted proteins | sample 1578501 | NCBI WGS metagenome assembly OHRR01 (sample SAMEA3879598, study PRJEB24766) | human gut metagenome | biome: human-associated habitat; feature: feces | place: USA | collected 1985/1987
CTTTTCTTTCATATTTTTTATTCCATAATTCTAACAAACCTAAACATGTTCTTTCCTTCTGTATTCTACTCTACTTTAGAAAACATTACTTAATACACAATCCATTTTACTCTCCCTGTATTTTTTTGTTAGTAAGTATGTTTATATTTTAATAGTACCTATAAAAAATCTTTAACTTGAAATACCAATCTTTCTTCCTGTTTTATCAGTTTTTTAGCTATATCCTTTGTCTTTTCGTCTGCCGCCTTATACTCATTAAGATATTTATTGAGAGACTTCACTCCCATATTGCCACCGTCTGTCATAAGCCCCGCAATCGTTGAATCTGATTCGTTCATCATAAGTTTTGTATTTGTCTTTATCCATGACATACTTTTTGCAATAGAGTTTGGCTCTTTTCCATTATCATGAAATTCATCCAGCATTTCCTGTATTTGTGCCTGTAACCCTAAATGGTCATCTCTGCATTTTGTCAATACATCATGCAGCCTGCTGTCATCCACATATTTAAGCACCTCATTTATAGATTCTATTCCCATTTTTATACCTGCATCACATTCACGTAAAAGTTTTATTGTATCGGATTCTATCATTTCTCTGCCCTCACATTTATTATAATTATTTTTTTAATTATTCCCTGGTACAATAAATTTTATTCATAAACACTCAACATCACAATTTTACATGCTCAAATTTTTTCCATATATCGGATAAACAAAAAGAATAAACAAAAAGAAAGACCGCTATATAAATTCTTACATAACGGCCTTTCTAACACTGTTCTTCTGTATTCAATTTTTTCTCCTTTTCGATAAATGATTGAATTCATTATGTTCCAACCTAATCGACTTTTGTTACTTAATGTAACTTTTTTGCTGTATATAACAGCTTAATTTTTTTATTCCCTGCCTCGTAATAAATACTTAGAAAGTTACTACTTTTTGTAAATGGTGATAATACTAAGTTTCAGTATGCTTGGATTCTTCACATTCCTTACATCTTCAAAAAGTATGATTACTATTTTCTCTCAATCTATGTATTATATGTGATTCATATTCCATATATACGTCTTGTATATCTCAAGAAATATATCAGCTTAATATCATAAACTTTCAAGTTGTATTAATCATAGATTCTTTTCTTATATGTTTCTTTACACAAATAAGAAAACCTTATGTATTAACTGTGTGGTAAATGTTCAATATGAAATGCCAGCTTATGTAACCTTTAACTTGTTCATCATCTCTATCATTATGATGTTAATTATTCAATATGTTGTAAAGGTCTTTCTTGCGGGGAACTGCTATGCATTACCACTTTCATATTGAGGATTAGATTCTTTTGTTTCCAACGGAATCAACCTCCTTTTAACAACTGTGACACTTTGTATTGTGTTTTATGTTGTTTCCTTTTTGTAATTGTATAGTAACACCCATCTGTGTATTTGTCAACACTTTTTTGAAATATTTTTGATATTTTTTTATTTTTCATCTCGTTGCACACTTTTATTTTTTAATTGTGTTTAAATTGTATTGTTTTCAGACTATTTTAAAATTGTAAAATTATGTTCATCACAACATAAATGCCCCTTTCCGTGCATTAAGTGATTTCGTTGCCTCACTTGCCTGCCCGAAAAGGAGCATATTGTTTTTATTCATCAGAGCTGATTACGCAAATAATTTTTTCGTATAATTATTGATTACTCTTCGTCTTTTCTGCGTTTTTTGCCTGTAAGTGCTAAGCCTGCACCAAGTGATGCTATAGCTGCACTTAATGCATACCATAATGAGAAGCCTCTTTCACCTGTTGCAACAGATTCTTCTGTCCTAGACTGTTCATTATCAGATTCATCATTATTATTATCTTCTGTTGTTCCCTGGCTGTTTCCGCCGTTTCCGTTTGAATCACCTGTTCCCGGTGTTGGAGTTGGCGTTGGGTCCGGTGTCGGTGTTGGAGCCGGTGTCGGTGTTGGGCCTGGTGTTGGGCCTGGTGTTGGACCTGGTGTTGGGTCTGGTGTTGCTGCCTCAAGATTTGCAATCGCTGTGGTGATATCTGCTGCAAGCTTATCTGCATCTGCCTGAGTTGCATTTTCTCTGTCAAGTGCTTTTGCTGCTAAAAGTGCAGCCTTAACCGCTCTGAAATCTTTATAATCAGCTTCCCTGAGTGCTTCCGCACGGCTTATAGCCGCATCAAGATCTTTGAAATCTACCTGTTCAACTACATTTTCAGCTATATAATTCTTAGACAAATCAGCATATGTTGCAAGTGCATCCCATGCTGTGGCAAATGCTGCACCCGCACCTGACTCTCTTGCAAATACTCCGTTTACCGTAAGAGCTTCACCCTGTGCTTTGCTCAACTGTCTTCTGTCTGTATTTACTGCAAATCCCGGACCATATGACTGATATTCATAGAACTGTGCTGCTTTGTATGAATTATCACCCATGTCTGTATATCCTGCTGTTTTTATATGACTGTCCATAAAGCAGTTTACATATGTAACGCAGGCGTTTGATCTCCATGGTCTTCCAAGTGCCACCCTATTGTCGGCAACAGACGAATTCTTTTTTAATAACCTTGAATTAATAAATACATATCCTGTTAAACGTGTACTTTCCGTACTTGCTGCCGTTACATAACCGTCTCCGTTTGCAACTATATCACAATCATCAAATACAGCCTGTGCACTTCCGAATATCCAGTCTACATTTCCTTCAATATAACAATTTCTGAAATACTGACGGTTGCCGCCATCTGCCTGCAATGTATCCTGCCATCCTGTAAGTCTTACATTGTTAAATATAAGCTTATCTGCTCTTGTAAGCATTGCAACAGCCATTTTTCCCTCGATTGTTTCATTCGGATAATCAAATGTATTGGCAACTGTTATATTTTCAAGACTTACATTATTTGCTGTATTTTCAATAGTAAGAGAAGCACTTCCTGATGTTCCGTATGTCTTTCCGGTATCAGGATTTACCGTTCCTGCTGCAACATTATATTCAAGCACTGTCTTCTCGCTGTCTTCACCAATTATAGTAATATACGGAGTAGTAACAGTTATCTTTTCATGGTAATTACCATTCTTTACAAAAATAACAACATTTTCTTTGTTATCCGCAGGTACTGACGCAACCGCTTCAGCTATTGTAGCATATACAGGTTTTGTCTGTCCGTCATCAGCCTGTGCAGATGCTTTTGCTGCTGCATTGGCATCAACAAGAATGTCATAATCAGTAAGTTTTACAAAATTAAAGTTCTTATATGTCTTAACGCCTGATTCGCTTGTAAATACAACCTTTACTTCATTTCTTCCGTCTGCAAGCGGAATTTCAGCCGATACGCTTTCGTTTGCAGCTGTTTTCTTTGATGTAAGTTCACTGCCGTTTACAGTAATGCTGACATTTCCTGCCTCATTATATGAGAACTTAATATTTGCATTTCCTTCTGTAACAGTATCATTTGACTTTTCGGCAACTTTAATAGCTGCTGCCTTTGAGCCAAACATATACTCACCCGTATGGCCCTTTGTTGCCATAATAGAAACAGGTGATGATGGATTACTCTCATTATCTGCTCCAACAGCCGTAACCTTGTAGAAATAAGGTACTTCGTTTTCTGCCGTAGTATCCGTATATGAAAGACCTGTAGCTGTTCCAATCTGTGTATAGCCATCATTTCTGCTCTCTGAGCGGTAAACCTTATAACTTACGGCTTCTGTAACTGCTTTCCACGTAATTGTGTTTGAAGCATCTCCCGATTTTGCACCAATCGTAGGTGACTGCATAGGAAGAACATATTTAACACTTTGTGATTCTATTGAATTAGTAACAGTTTCTCCGCAGACACCTGTAATTCTGAACTTATACGAACCTGATTTTGAAGGCTTATATGTATATGTTGTATCTGCTGTTGTGTCAAGTTCTGTATATGCACCGTCATTTTCTGAAACTTCAACACGGTATTTACCGTCAATCTGTGCACCCTCACCTGTCCATGATACACTTATAGATGAACGGTCATCTGATACAACAGGCGTTTCAACTCCCGTAACCGTAGGTGCTGTTCCTGCGTCTTTATAGAAATCTTTCTGGTCATACAAAACCTTTCCGCTTGCGTCTTTTGCAACCCAGTTCGTAATTTCCACATCGGCACCGACTATCGCAAGTCCGTACTGTACGGCATCATCTGCGGTAAGAGTCATGTCAGACCACTTAAATTCTTTTGAAGCCTTGTATGTTTCTTTTCCTGTCGCATCTACAAGAAGCGGTTTCTGAAGACTTTCAAATTCTGCCTTGTATCCTTTTGCTGTTCTTGTAAATGTCACATTATATTTATTATTAGTAATAACTTCATACTTAGGTGAACCGTTTCCGGCATTTCCAGTTGATTTCGTCCAATAACCTGAAAGTGCATCTGTTCCAACACTTGAATCATATCCCCTGAAACCGAGTGATGTAAACGCATAACTTCCGCTTGTCTTAAATGCTCCGACAAATACGCCTGCTGTCTTACCTGCCTGTCCTGTTATTGAATAATTTGTCACTTTCAAAGTCATAGACATTGATGTGAGCGAATCATCCTGAGGTAAAACAAGATAACTTGTGTTAAGACCCTCTGTATCCTTTGCTTTGGAAATATAACCCTCTTTTGCACTCTGATTTGCTTTCATAACAGAACCGACACCTGTAACTTTTAGCATATCAGAGCCGACAACAGTTGGTTTGAACGTATTAACATTGTTCTGGTCGTATAATGTATTGCCTTCACTGTCCGTAAGCATAATATCCGATACTGTAATATCAGCACTGTTAATCGCAATACCAAACTGTGCTGCCTTATCGGTTGTAAGATACGCCTCTGATGACTTAAATGTCTTTTCATATACCGTACTGCCGCCTTCTTCTTTATAAGAAGCATAGTATCCGTCGCTTCGTTTTTCTATTGTAACTTCATATGTTGCATTTTCATTTAAAGTATTCTTAGGACCTCCGTTTCCGGCATTTCCATCCTTTGTCGAATCTGACGAATTCACTTTAATCCAATACGGAGAAACCGCATTATTATCACCTGTTCCCCTGAATCCGATTGAATTATACAGATAATCTCCCTTTGTCTGGAATGCTCCGACATACGCACCTGAACTCTTACCATTTTTTAATGAGTTCACTTTTAATTTAAGTGTCATCTTAGACGCACCATCTGATGAAGGGAATAACAAATATGATACATTGCTTCCCTCATTGCCTTTCTTTGAAACCATACTGCTTGATTCCGCCGTCTGGCTTATTGTCATTGATGTACCGTCTTCCTTAACAGTAAGGTCTGCTGTGTCACCATAAGTCTGTAATGTGTACTCTATATTTTCCTTTTTATCTGCTGCTGCATTAATTACAACAGTGCCTGATGCAGGTATTTTATCGGCAGGTATTACAACATTTCCTGTTTCTTTGTCATATGTGTAATCTGACTGTGCAAGTTCTTTGCCTGCTGCCGTTATCTTAATGCTCTCAGGAAGATTATATCCGTCATCACTCACAAGTTTTGCAGTGAAATCCTGACCTGCTGCCGCATAACCTTCACCCTTTGTTGTAATATGTGTAAGCTCGTAATTTACATATGTAAATTCCTTATTTATCTGAATATTAGAAAACTTTGCCGTGCTGAGATTGTTTATTTTATTTGCTGCCTTATTTCCATCAACCGCAAATCCCACATAAATCTCATCTGCCATGTCAATAGTCTTTGAACCGACTGTTATCCATGTATTTCCGTCATCTGATGCATAACCTGTAAATGTATTTCCTATTCTTACAAGCTTAAACCATGTTCCGTTAAATGTTGCACCTGTTTTATAATGCAAGTCTCTTACAAGTGGAATTCCTGCTTTCTGTGCTGCTGCAGGTGTATCTATTGTCTCGGAAATCTTTGTAATCTTTCCGTTGGTCTTCTCACGGCTGGCAAGATATGTTGACCATGTTGTCTCATTGCTTATCTTAACCATAGACATACCGAGTGCGGCTGTCTTAGAGCCAGTGTCAAGAGTTTCCCTGAACATTACACCTGTAAATACATGATTGTCAACAAGTGTTGAAGAATCCATTTTGGCAACGATTTCGCAGTCTCCGTTTGTTTTAATATATGTATACTGGAAATCATCTGTTGCATCGTTCGCATATTTGCTTCCTGATACACTTCCCTCACTTGAACCTAGTTTTCCTGAACCTTTTACCGTAAGAACTCCGTCCGTAAGGCTTGCACTTCCGGCTACTTCCGGGCGTCCGATGTCTTTACTTGTCCATTCTCCGCTTCCGGCAGTACTGTTGACATGAATCTTTTTAACAGATGACTGTGTCTGGTTTCCGTCATTATCATAAGCTCTTACAGTAATGCTATATGTTCCGTCAGTAAGTCCTTTATATTCGCATGTGTAAGGTGCCTCTGTCGATGTTCCGACAAGCTTGTCACCATTATAAAATTCTACTTTTGCAATATTTCCGCCGTTATTTGCCTTAGCTGTAGCAGTTACTTTTACTGTGTCGCCCTCATTATACTGTGTGTTTTCCGCAACATCTGTTTCAACATCAGGGTTTGGTGCAATATAATCCGATTTTTCAACATTTTCAACAAGACCGTTAAAATATTCCTCAACATAAGCATATCCCGTTGACGGATTTATTTTCTTTGAATCTGCTGCATCATTAGGATTTAATCCATGTGCCGTCTCCCATGTATCAGGAATACCATCCATATCAGTATCAAAATCCGCTGCTCTTGAAATTGTCTGTGCCGGATAACCTCCAACTTCATCTTCTGTATTGATATATCTGCCTGTGTCGTTTCGTGTCTCTGCAACAACCCTTGCATCGATTGCGTCACGGTAAGGATATGTTGCACCTGCTTTTGTAAGCACAGATTCATAACAATCCTTTGCGTCAACTACAGTTGCACTTGCAAAACCTTCGGCTGTATATGGCTTATTGGCAACTTCTGTCTTATTTGCCCCCGATGTTGCACCTGACATCTTTTCCCCCTTGGAATTGTCTGCCGTTACGGCTGCATTTCCTTCCATATAATTGCCGTTTACGTAGAAACCGCCCGGTTTTGTTGACTCACCCATATCTATGAGCTGGTTAAATACTACTTCTCTTGTACCTATTCCGGCTTTGAGATAATTATTTATGTAATTGGTATACGCATATCCGCCGCCATAGCATGTATTGTATCCCCAGTTATAAAGCACATTGTTGCTAATCTGCAATGTAGCTGTGCTTCCGCCGTCCTTTGTAGGGTCGCCCATGCAGCCGCCGCCAACTCGCGGATTTCTTGATGTATGGTTAGCCATAAGGTTATTGCTGAATAACACATTATCGCCGCCAAAAATACCGCCGTATCCGTGACGTCCCTTTGAGTGTCCGGAAACAGTAAGACTCTCAGAAATAATACACCACTGAACCGTACCGTCTTTACCTCTGTAAGTTGAAATTGTCTCATCTGTATTCCAACTGAATGAACAGTGGTCAATAATAAATGTTTTATTGTCCCTGCCCCAGAGTGCATCCATAGAATCACCGCCTGTATGTACATTGGCAGCACCCGGTCTGAATCTCATGTATCTTATGATAAGATTTTCCGAATTGCTTATATCCGTGTCATAACCTGACAGTGTAATTCCGTCTCCAGGAGCTGTCTGTCCCGCAAGTGTTATGTTCTTTCTGCCTGCAAATGTAAGCTTCTGTTTAAGTGCAATTGTACCGCCCACATTAAATACAATCATTGTACCGCCGTTATTCTTGGCTGCTTCCTCTATTCCATATCTTAATGAACCCTCTACAGGCTTATCATTTCTTCCGTAATCTTCAAGATTTGTTACGACATAAACGTCATATCCTCGTCCACCTGTTGCATATCTTCCACCGCCTTCTGCTCTCGCAAATGCAAGAAGTTTGTTATTTTCTGCTCCATATGCAAAAATCCCCGTCGGAAGTGACATTCCCGATGTTGCCATAAGAGCCGCCATCATTACCGCTGTTGCTCTTGTAGCTTTGGCTTTTCCTGACTTTGCACGTGATTTTTTCATTTTTCTCCGCTGCTCACGATTTTCAAATTCGTTACCCACTATTTTTACCTCCTTAAAATATTACCCTTGTGAATTGTTGTAAAAAGAGTGTAAAAACTTCCCTTAATTTACAAAATAATCATAATATTTTCACATTTTATTTTAAAGATACAATAGAATTTAATGTAAAAAGTATCCTTATGTAATTCTTTTTTATAAAAGTGCTTTATAAAACCTTGCATTCAGACTGTTAATGGCTTATGATAAAAGAGCATGATACATTTTTTTATCTTAAAAAATGTATCTTCACTCACAGAATCATGGAGGTCTGCTTATGGACAACAGTGTAATTATCAACGGATTTATTCATCAGCTTTTTACAAAAAATGAAATCGTCACAGACGCAGAATGTCTTGATATACTGCATACATATTTCAAGCTGCCGCTTTATACGATTGCAGCTTTCGCTCCCGATACCAAAAACAATAACGGCTCTTACCAGCACGACGTAATCTCCTTTATTCCCGGATACGCATCCGGCTGCCGTGATTGTATCGTATGGTTTTACCGCACCGAAAATCACGAACTTCTGCTGATTTTTAATCACAATGAAGATTTTAATATTAAAAACTGTATCACCGGCATACACAATTATTTTTCAAAAAGATACAACTGCCGTACTCTGTGGGGAATAAGCCGCCCATGTGGAAATTTTTCGGAATTTATATTTGCAAAAAAAGAGGCACTTACATGCCTTTTTAATACAATGCAGGAAAAAGATTTATATATTATGCAGTATGACGATTACGTTTCATTCACCGAATCAGATTCATTTAAACATTACTATCCCGATACAGCTGCAAATCTGCTTATAAATGCAGTCAAATACAACAATAATCCTTCTTTGGAATTTGTCATGCACATTCTTTTTGATGAAAATGTAATAATCCGTTCGCTTGACACATCAGAAATGTTAAAACTGCACCACAGCATAACAGCAAGCCTTATGACACTTAATCCGACAAAAAACAATTTTCAGGATATTCTTTTAAAATTCAGTCAGGATATGTCAGAACTGCAACACAATCAAAAACAGTATTTTGCCCTTCTTACAGAGACATGCCGCCAAATAAGCCTTGCATTGAATTCTCACAGAATTTTGCGAAAAAGACTTCCTATTAACGAAGTTAAAATTTACATGTCAGACAATTTCAGCAACCCGAATCTTAATCTCGCATGTACCGCAAGACAGTTTGACGTTTCTGAAGGATACCTCTCATCATGTTTTAAGGAAGCGACAGGCATATGCTTTGCGGACCACCTTGAAAATATCCGCATTAAAAAAGCATGCGAACTTCTCGCCTCTTCCGATAAAACCATTGTCGAAATTGCGGAAAAAACAGGCTACAACAGCGTGTATTCTTTCAGGCGTGCTTTCAAACGCATGATGCATAAAAGCCCTTCGGATTACAGGGGAAAATAAAATTTTATTCAAATAATTATTTTAACTACAATTAAGGTTAAAGCTGTTTAATACAATTACCAAATAACAAGGAGGTAATTTGTATGCGAAACAAAAAAACTATTGCTTCATCAATTAAAATAATTTCAAAAAAGGAACCAGCATTGCACTTGCAGCACTTATGACTGTATCTGTAATCCCTATTTTTTATCCTTTTGCCATCACTACAGCGTCAGCTGCAAATATGTATCAGAACAGCGATTTTATAGAAACAGAACAGCCCGAGCTTGATGCCGAAACAAAAAAAATAATTTCTTTATATCAAAGAGACCCTTCAGAAAAAATTATAATAATCTCAGAAATAAAGTAATTGAAAACTATGATGCGGTAATTGCAAAATAAGAAGCAAAACTTGCAGAATTAAAAGCTGAAACTGAAGGTAAACCGGGTGGAGAAGACAATTATCCCGTCAATTATGTCTTTTTCGATGATGCCTCTGCTTATTTCGAATGGCTGACATCTAATGATAATGGACTACAACAAAAAAAACGGTGATGATACTTCTGCCGACAATGCTATATACGGTGTAAAGGGCGGCTCCTGGGAGTCAGGCAGAACTGACTACCGAACAGAATACCGCGATGAAGGACGAGACGGCACATGCGGCTATGAAGATGTCGGCTTCCGTATTACTCAGGTATTAAACGGAAAATCAAATCCATCTTCAGATACTGACATTAACACACCTGACAATGGAAATAACTCTGACGACAACGTAGTGCCTCCCAATCAGGAAAATAACGGTAACAGTTCCCACTTATCCCAGAAATCATCGGTGATTCTCCACATATTGGAAATCTGCTTATAAAGCTCTGCCTTTTCTAAAAGAGCAGGTCCCGGCGACAGACTTAAAACCATGGGTCTTCCGCAACCATGCAATGCTTTGCTCAGCATAATCAGTTCGGATTCCTCATGTGGCAGTTCCCGTGCAATATCATCACATTTAATAAAATCCACACCCCAGGAAGCATATAATTCAAAAATACTGTTATAGTATTCCCGTGCCCCGTCTTTCTCAGGATCTACACCATACATATCCGTATTTCAGGCACAGATACTGTTTGTTTTGGCAATTTCCCGGGCATGTCTGTCACTGTTCATGATTTTCGTGTTCTGATGTACAGCCTGTCGTGGAATCCCTCTCATAATATGAATGCCGAACTTCAATCCAAAAGAATGGACATATTCTGCCAATGGTCCAAAGCCCGCACCGTTTGCTGCGGAAGGAAAACGATTTACTGCGGGAAGCAGTCTTCCATACTCATCCATTACTACATCCGCAAAAGGATGCTACTCATTGGTTGCAGCATAAGGCTCATCCATTGGATATCCACCACAATATATTCCCAACCGTACTCCTTCAGATGCTCAGCCATAAATTCAGCGTTCCGTCGTACGATATCTTCTGTAACAGCCGCTCCATAACAATCCCAGCTGTTCCACCCCATAGGTGCTGTTTTCATCTTCATCTGTTTTATACCCTCTCAATATCCTGTTAATTCTGTCCGTAATATGCATTTGCACCATGCTTACGGAAATAATGCTTATCCTGTAATTCCTGCGGGGCAGGTGCTACCTGCGGATTAATCAGCTCGGTTCGATATGCCATCTTGGCAACCTCTTCAAGAACCACCGCATTGTGGACGGCCTCCTTTGCATCCTTGCCCCAGGAAAAAGGACCATGATTCTTGCACAACACTGCAGGAACTGCCATTACATCCTTCTTCATGCGTTTAAATTCCGAAACAATCAGGTGTCCGGTATTTTCTTCGTAAGCAGAGTTAATCTCTTCCTTCGTCAGACATCTCACACAGGGGATTTCTCCGTAGAAATAATCCGCATGAGTCGTACCATAACAGGGAATACTTCTTCCAGTCTGTGCCCAGCTCGTTGCATAGGAAGAATGGGTATGTACAATTCCACCTATTTCCGGAAACGCCTTATACAGCTCCAGATGGGTCGGTGTATCGGAGGATGGCTTATACCTTCCTTCCACACGGTTTCCTTCAAGATCCATAACCACCATATCTTCCGGCTTCATAATTTCATAATCCACACCACTTGGCTTAATCACAAAATATCCGGTTTCACGGTCAATAGCACTCACATTACCCCAGGTAAATGTTACCAGACCATATTTCGGAAGAAGCATATTTGCTTCGTATACCTTTTGTTTTAATTCTTCTAACATGACATAACCTTCCTTCCAAATATTTATCTCTTACTTTAAGATGTTTATCTTATAGTTATTCTTAAATCTTTATCAACATTTACATGTTTTTAAAATATGTCTACAGTGCCTCAACAGCAGCCTTCTCAGCCGGGAGATTCTTCATATACTTCTCCATGAACTTCTCAAAGCCCTCGACATCCTCTGCCATAGGATCCATCTTAACACCCTTGTTTCCGGCAAAAATCTCCTCATTCAAGAACTCGCCAAGGCTCTGGCCGTCCTTCTTCTTAGCAAGGAATGCAGCCAGAACAGCAATACCCCAGGCACCGCCCTCACCGGCTGTTTCCATAACCGATACCGGTGCATTCATAGCTGCTGCCGCAATTCTCTGTCCGACACCTTTTGTTTTGAAATAGCCGCCATGTCCAAATAACTGGTCTACCTGGACACCCTCTTCCTTCAGCATCAGATCCATACCGGATTTTAAAGCTGCAAGTGCAGAATACAGATGCATTCTCATGGTATTCGCCAGTGTAAACTTACTCTCGGCATCACGTACAAACAACGGTGCACCGGCATCAAAACCGGTAACCGGCTCTCCGGAAAAGTAATTATAGGAAATCATTCCGCCACAGTCCGGATCACCCTTTAATGCAACACTGTAAAGCTTTGTAAACAGATCATTCATATCAAAGGTTAAACCATACATTTCACCGAATTCCCTGAACAGATTCACCCACGCATTGATATCTGAAGTACAATTATTACAGTGTACCATACCAACCAGTGCACCATCCGGCGTAGTTACAAGGTCGATCTGCGGATATACCTTGGAAAGCTCCTTTTCCAGAACTACCATGGCAAATATGGAGGTTCCTGCAGAGATATTACCGGTTCGTTTCGCAACGCTGTTCGTTGCGACCATACCGGTTCCTGCATCACCCTCCGGGGGACAGAGCGGAATGCCTGCCTGCAGATCCCCACTCGGATCAAGAAGGGAAGCTCCTTCTTCGGTCAGCACACCTGCTTCCTCTCCTGCTGCTAACACCCTCGGAAGAATATCACGGAGATTCCAACGATAATTCTGATCCGCAACCAGCTTATCAAACTTCTGAATCATCGCTTGATCATAATCCCCGGTGTGAATGTCAATCGGGAACATTCCCGATGCATCACCGACTCCAAGTACCTTTCTTCCGGTCAGTCTCCAATGAACATAGCCTGCCAGTGTTGTAAAGAAATCCACATAGGGAACATGCTCTTCCCCGTTCAGGATTGCCTGATAAAGATGTGCAATGCTCCATCTCTGCGGAATGTTATAGTTAAATTCTGCAGTAAGCTTTGAAGCTGCTTCCTCTGTAATCGTATTTCTCCAGGTACGGAACGGAACCAGAATGGTATCATTCTCATCAAACGCCAGATAACCATGCATCATCGCAGAGAATCCGATGGCATCTAAGTGCTTTAAGGTAACACCGTACCCCTTCTTCACATTCTCCTTAAGATCCTTGTAACAATCCTGTAAGCCATCCCAGATATCGTTCAGAGAATAGGTCCAGACACCATCTTCATAACGGTTTTCCCAGCTGTGTCCACCGGATGCCAATACATTTCCTGACTTATCCACCAGAACGGCTTTAATTCTGGTAGACCCAAACTCAATACCTAAGTAACCCTTTCCCTCAATAATTAATTGTGCTGCGTCCATTGTAATACCTCCTTGTAATTTTGACACAAATGCCTGCTTCGTAGTCGCTTGTTTTTCTTAGTGCTTACTTATAGAATACCTCGCCAAGCATCAGGTCACGTTTAAAGTCACGGATCTTTGTGTCCTTATCAATGTAGACCGCTTCAATACCCATGGCTGCGGCCCAGTCACCCATCTGTTCTGCCGTAAGATCATAGGTGAATGCCGTATGATGCGCTCCTCCTGCAAGAATCCACGCTTCCGCACCGGTATACATATCCGGCTTCGGAGTCCAGAAGTTCGTTGCAACCGGAAGCTTGGGCATCGGTCTCTCTACTTTCTTACATTCTACATCATTTATAATCAAACGGAAACGGTTTCCTAAATCAATTAATGAGGTTGCAATACCCGGGTCTTCCTTGGAGGTAAATACCAGTCTTGCCGTATCCTCACGGTCACCCATGCTTAATGGATTGCACTTAATGCTGATCGGTCCCTCTGAAATACTTGGACAGATTTCCAGCATATGCACCTCCAGAATTCTTTCCTTACCCTTAACCAGATTATATGTATAATCCTCCAACATGGAGGTTCCCTTCGGATTCTTTAAATCTCCGGTCATGATCTTCATCAGACGCACCATGGCAGCAACCTTCCAGTCACCTTCTGCACCAAATCCATAGCCCTTTTCCATCAGACGCTGGATCGCAAGTCCCGGAAGCTGCTTCAAGGCACCAAGATCTCCGAAATGAGTCACGATGGCCTGATAGTTCTTTTCCTCTAAGAAACGTTCAAAGCCGATTTCAATCTGTGCCTGCACCGCTACATGCTTACGGAATTCCTTCTCGTCTCTGCCTTCCAGTAAAATCTCATAACTATCATAATACTCTTCTACCAGAGTATTTACATCTGCTTCAGACACCGCATCTACAGACTGGGCAATCTCATTAACCGGATAAGCATCTACTTCCCAACCGAACTTAATCTGTGCTTCTACCTTATCACCTTCGGTAACAGCAACGTTACGCATATTGTCTGCAACACGCATCACACGGATATGGCTGCTTTCTACAATGCCCACTGCGGTACGCATTCAGGATGCAATCTTTTCTGCTATCGACCATTCCCTTGGAAAGCAAGACAACCGTCTCGACGTGCGGTGAAAGTCACTTCTTATACTAAATAGCGAAACTATTTCCTTTTGCGAAAAGGTTTATACCCCACTTAGGGGGATAGTGTTTACCCCATTGTTATCAGTTACCATCTATACTGCTTTCTATGGAAATGTAACCCATGTACGCCAATATCCTCACAAATCGCTGATAATATTTTTAGAATCTCCTCTCGTGTAGAATCGAACCACATTTCCAAGTCTCTGTCATAAAAACAATACATTATCTCGCCTTCGCCATATGTAGAATATGCACCTGCCTCCTTTGCAATCCTTAATCGTTTTCTTAATGCAACTAACATATCACAAATTGTATCAAGTTTCTCTCTCCACTCTGGATTTACAACAGCTGACTTTCCTTCTGACTTCTTTAGGATACTTCCATCCCTTGTCCTAAGAACACCTGTATTCAATGCAATAATAGTATCCTCAATAGCCTTATCAAAATCCTCTATTCGTCCTTCTTGGCATATTCTATCATGAAATGCTGGTCTATCAAAACATTGTATAAAGAACTTTATTAATTCTTTATCTCCATCCGTTTTACTTACCACGGTTTCCTCCAAATCCAGAACTGCCATCTGTTCCGAAAGTTCTTTCCATTTCTTCAGTTTGTCAATCGTATACCTTTTTACGTCTGAATCTATTAACTTTGAGCAAGACTGACATAACCATATTCCGTTTTCAGAAGACTTTCTTTCCTGGACAGTCATATTTTCATCGTATCTTGGACCGCCTTTAGAAGCAGCCGTAATATGGGATGCAACTCCTATATTTATAATGTCCGTTTTTTCCGCCCCTGCTCCACGTGTGGCTTTTCTACAATTTGGATTGCTACATTTCCATCCAACTCTATTTGCCAACAAATCCTTTGTAGCTTGTGAAAAATCATCTCTCATATATTTCTACCTTTAAATTCATTTTTCAAATCTTTTATTTATAATCTGCCAAATCATACTTATATCAAACGTGCTATCCTTTTCCATGCAATCACTTATTAATTCCTGTATTTCTTTAGAATTATTGGAATTATCATATGCTCGCAGCCTCCATTTTTGCCGATTTTCTTTTTCTTCTTCGCCTTCAAAGCTGTTTGCGACTTCCAAATAAATCATACTTTCAATTTCTTTTGGTAGCTTAAGCCTACTATTTTTATATCGTTTTTTACAATAAGCATTCACAACCTTCTCACATTCTTCTAATTCCCAAGCCACATTAAGATCAATATGTGCCCCCATTACATATATAATCAATCCATATATTGAGCATTTTTCTAATAACGACTTATTTTTTTCAAAAACGGTATTAAACTGAGTTTTTGTTTCATCCTCTACATTTCCAACCTTCCTCACATATAAGCAACATAGTGTAAATGCAGCTAATCTATTTTCCTCTTTCATTTCTCCCAAATGTGATAAATACATTCTTATTAAGTCATCCATCTTAGGAATTTTATTCTGATAATGAACAAATGTCTCGACAAACCCCTCTACTCTAGCTTTCGCACCTTCTCCTTTACTATTATCCATCTTCCATATCCAATAACAAGGAGCCGCTTCAAGTTCAACACATCCTGGTATTGCACCTCGCCAATCAAATGCTTCAAAACCAGTTTTTTGAAGTGAAAACGTAAAATCATAGATCACCTCACGCACTACTCGCAATAAGCCACTATATGTAAAGTACACATTATGTTGAAATTCAAATACATCAGCATTTTTTGAAAATTCACTCATCCTCAAATGCTTCATCAACGGCTTTAACATATGTGCATACTTAGAACGAATATTATAAGCATTAGCAAGAGCAACCAAGAATTCCTCTTTTCCAATAGTCTTTCTCTTTTCGTTATAATAAAAAAACTTGTCACCAATATGCCCTACAACAAACTCTTGAAATCTTTTAGATAATTTCAAATGTTCATCTTTAATCAATATTTCTTTTATTTTTTCTACAGCATCTTCGTCAAGCGTCTTAAAAACTTTTTCCAACGCATTCTTTTTATCTTCTTTATAATCGTCCCATATCGGGATATATGAATTATAACTTTGTGCCAAAGATTCTAAGCAATACACAAGCATAGAATATGCAAGACTTATATCCTCACTTAAAAGTCGAACAGAAGCATTATATGCAACAATACAATTTAATATATTAATATAGTCTTCTCTATTTAAAGCTAACAATTGTTCCAGAAAAACTCCACATGACTTCATTTCATCATCGGACACATTTTTAGATATATCTAATGTTCCGTTGATAAACTCTGACGGTACTGGATACTTACCTCTTCCACTTTCTTTTTTTCTACAAATTCTTTCCACTGTGGATTTGTCTTCATCAAACACTGCATCAAGTGCAAATGATAAAATATTTTTCAATTGCCGAAGAATTTCTTCATCTCCAACCTTTACCAACTCAAATCCGCTATGCGACTTCTGCAATTGATTATCATACATGACAATATAAGGATCCACATTACCCAAAGACTCTGCTGCCTCTATCTTTACATGGCCTATATCATAAATTCCTCTAAATGAAGCATTGGAATAGAGAATTCCCTTACAGTTATTATGATATCTATCTTCACTATTATAAAATTTCCCCGTTATTATTTGTAGCAATGACTTATCCTCCATTTTTAACTTTCGCATAATATTTTACCACATCCACTTATGTTTTACCATCTGCAAAAGAGCAAGAAAAAAAGCCGATCAGGAATCGCAACTCCCAATCGACATCTTTTCTTACTCCTCTCCATTTTTACATTCAATCTCCGTTCCGTCCAAGAAGACCACCAACAATGTTCCATCTTCAAAAACCTTGATGTGGTCCAGTGTTTTCAGCATGAAGTCCGTATCCATCTCCGTCAAAGGCTTTGCCCCATCGGTATATTCTATGAACTTCTCCGCCCGATAACTTTCCAAGAGGTTCTCGCTCTGCAGCTGTTCCGTCCACTGGTCCATAAAGTCCTCTCGGTTCTCCACCAATGCGTTCCAAGCCATCAGATAAGCCTTTATCAGCGTTTCTTCCTCTACGTGGCGGTTGGCACATCCCATAACTCCTTTGACCTTGTAGCGTTCACTGCATTGCCATACCTTACGGTCAACTCCCGTACTGCTCCGCCAGCCTTTCCGTGCAAATACTTTATTACAGTCTCCGCAAATTATCTTGGATGCAAATGGATTGCTTTCCGGCCGGTGGGAATAGGAGTTTGTCCCATGCTCCTCCAGATACTTTTTCCTGCGTTTTATTTCAAGCTGTACACATTCCCATATCCGCTTTGAAATGATGGCATCGTGGTCATCCTCCACATAAAACATCTGAATTTCCCCTTTGTTCTGTGTACGTTTCTTGGTGAGGAAATCCACCGTATAACTTTTCTGCAGTAAGGCATCACCCTTGTATTTTTCATTCTCCAACATACTCATTAAGGTTGTGGACTGCCACTTCGTACCGCCATCCCAATTTTTCACACCTTACCGTTCAAAAATCCTCTTGATGTAATCGGTTGTTTTTCCGTCCATGAATTCCTGATACAGCCGAACCACAATCGACTCCTGTGTCCTATTGATTACCAGCTTCCCCGTTTCATCCGTATCGTAGCCAAGAAAACGCTTTGTATCTTAACTTTGGAGACAGTTCATCACAAAAACCTATAAAATACCAATCTCTTAAAGAATCCGAAAAATTGTTTCTTTCAAAATAACCATAAATCCCCTTGTACTGAGGTGTGTATAATCTAGTATGGAAGCAGACACATTCGTTTTCCAAATGAAAAATACTGTCTGCTTTTCTTGGATCACTTTCTGAATTAAAGTCAATAACCTGCTTGCGAAAAATTGTATGTATGTAACGTTCTAAAATGGGGGTGTCTGCATTCTTTGTTTCCCGGCTCGGCTTTCGGAACTTCCATGATTCCGGCAATGCCAATCTCTCCAGTTCCGCTAAATGTCCATACCAATCCGGTACATATGCAAATTCAAATAAATCCGGTGCTATCATCTGTTTCCTCTTTTCCTGTGGTTTTCTGTACTCATATCTGTTTTCTGTCTTTGCTTCCATCTCTTTCATCATGAGCCTCCTTTTTATTTTCTCTTGAAATATAAAATAGGTGTATCGCAATTCTATCGTTCTGTGAATTGCGATACACCTATCAATGCGTTTTTATCCATGAACAAATTTCAGTAACTTCAACAAACATCGTATTCTGTGCTGTTTCCTTGCTTCCATGTAATTTTTCCTTTTATGGTGTAGTTCGTTTCATCTTACACCTGTACTCTATTGTAATTCATAATATTTACCCTGTAATGTAAACTAGCACTGAGGTGAATTGTAATGCATGACTATGTAAAAAATCTTGCGAAGGTAGTCCGGGCTGCCAGAGAAGAAGCCCATCTATCTCAAGCAGCATTAGCTTAACAAATAGGTTGTGATGAGCGTACAATACTAAATATTGAAAACGACCGTGGTAATCCCAAGTTCAAAGTATTATGCCAGATCATCGCTTATTTACACATTCCTGCAGACCGTATTTTCCACCCTGACACTGCTACGGATGGGGTGAAAAAACAAAAACTGTTATTGATGCTACAGGAATGTGATGAGCAAGAGGCAGCCGAGATTCTTCCAGCAATTGAATACCTCTTAGCACTCATACATAAAAGAGGTAATTCAAACGAGTAAAGGAACCAGCTAATCCGTTGTGATTCTGGTTCTTTTCTTTTTGTTGCCATCTTCAAATCTTACTCTTGTAATATTTCATATTATTACATAAGTAAGATTTCAAGTCAATATGTTTTTTCTGAAATTGACAACCACATAAATAACGTCTATAATATATTTATTACAGCCGTAAGATTTAAGGAGGGATTTGAAATGAGCGATTTACCACAGATTTCTGAAGCTGAATTTGAAGTTATGAAAATCGTATGGAAACATGCGCCGATCAGTACCAATGAAATAACAGATAAATTATTACAGACCACAAGCTGGAGTCCTAAGACGATACAGACTTTAATCAAACGTCTCGTAACAAAAGGCGTTCTGACTTATGAAAAACAGAGCCGAGTGTTTGTTTATACCCCAGTCGTGAAAGAAAGCGAATACATCGGCCAGGAAAGCAACTCTTTTCTGGAACGATACTATGACGGGGATATCACTGCCATGCTGTCTGCCTATATAGAAAATGACAGACTGTCTGAAACAGAAATAGACACCCTACGTTCCCTTCTTTCCAAGAGGTCAAAAAAAGGAGGAAATTAACGTGGCTAATTTTATGATACGCTTTTTAATATGCAATGTATTTATCAGCGGTATCATCGGAATTCTTTTGATAGCCAAGCGGATATTCAAAAACAACCTGTCCAGCCGGATGCAGTATAATCTGTGGTTCCTGCTCCTTGGGTTGCTGGCAGTTCCCTTTATACCGTTCCGTCTCATCGGATTTCCACAAATCTTCTCGTGGCTTGGTAGCTTAAGAAGCTCCCCTGCTTCCGGCACTGCAACCGCTATGGGAGAAGCTGTGGGAATTCATCCGGTCGGAAATACAGACTGGATGAATGATTTCGCACTTTCTGTAAATAGCGAAACACCATCCATTGCCGGATACATATTATTGGGGATATGGATTATAGGCATTTTTGCAATGATCATATTAGTAATCAAATCCTCACTCCGCCTACGCAATTTGGAGAAATCTGGACTTCCCCTTCAGAACCCGGAAGTACGCAGACTATATCATCGATGTTTGGAGGAAATGGGAATTCACAGAAATATCCCTGTTTACAGTACTGCATTTTTGAAATCCCCGATTATTGTGGGACTTTTGAAACCATGTATTTATCTGCCGATTCATCTGATCTCTGATTACAACGAATCCGATATGCGATATATGCTGTTGCACGAACTGCAGCACTATAAGCACAAAGATGCTGTTGCCAGTTATCTGATGAATCTTGCTGGGGTAGTATATTGGTTCAATCCTCTTGTCTGGTACGCTCTGAAAGAAATGCGTAATGACAGAGAGGTTGCCTGTGACACTTCCGTTTTGAAAATGCTTGAAGAGGATGCTTACGAAGATTATGGCAATACACTGATTAACTTTGCAGAGAAGGTTTCACTTACTCCTTTTCCGTTTGCCGCCGGCCTTGGTGGAAACATGGAGCAGATGAAACGAAGAATTATCAACATTGCCTCTTATGAGAAACCGACATTTATGAAAAGAATAAAAGGTATGACTGCATTCATGTTGACTGCTGTTCTTCTCCTTGGATTCGCACCTTTTATTTCCACATACGCAGCAGACGGAAGCCACTACCAATGGGATTCCTCTTCTGAGAATGTTTCCTATGTAGACCTCTCCACATACTTCGGAGAATACGAAGGCAGCTTTGTTTTATACGATTTAGAAAATGATGCATGGAGCATACACGACATGGAGCATGCCACCTTACGAGTTGCTCCAAACTCCACCTACAAGATATATGATGCCCTGTTCGGATTGGAAGAAGAGATCATTACACCGGAAAATTCGTTCATTGCATGGAATGGCGAAACCTATCCATTTGAAGCATGGAATGCGGATCAGACTTTACAGTCTGCAATGAATTCCTCCGTGAATTGGTATTTTGAATCTGTGGACGAACAGCTTGGAGCCGCTAACATTTCCAACTATATTGAGGAAATTGGGTATGGAAACGAAAATATAAGTGGTGATTTCTCCACTTATTGGATGGAATCTTCCTTGAAAATTTCCCCAATAGAGCAGGTCGAACTTCTAACCAGGCTGCAGAATAACAGCCTTGGCTTCGCCCCTGAAAATATCAATGCAGTAAAAGATGCCATCTGCCTTTCCTCTTCCGATGCCGGAACATTCTACGGAAAGACCGGAACCGGACGTGTGGATGGCCAAGATGTGAACGGATGGTTTATCGGCTATATCGAAACTGTAGATAATACATACTTTTTCGCTACCAACATTGGTGCAGACAGCGATGCTACCGGAGGCAACGCAACTGAAATAACCATGTATATCTTGTCCGACATGAATATCTGGGTATCACAGAAATAACAAAAACGAGTAAAGGTTAACTGTAGAATTAACTTTTACTCGTTTTTTTCCATTATCTTATTAAATGTTTTTTCTTTTTTAACTACTACTTTTTGCAATATTCATAAATATTAAATGGTTCTTCTCTTTTTTCAAATAAGATATCAGCTTCTTTAATAATCTTAATAAGTTCTTCTGTCTCTACACCTACTGTTTTTAGTACAAGTAACTTCTTTTCATTCGTTATGAGAAAGAAAAAATCTTTGTACAAAAAGACTCTATCTATTTCTTTAAGTTCGCAGATCTTTTTATCTTCTAATTTTATTCCCTGAACATCAATTTCCACTTTGTTATATCTTGATTTATTCCATACAAATTCATGGACATTATTTTCAAATTTTTTTCCCTTAGATTGAAACCAAATAATCCAAATCAATGCAATAATAGAAATCCCCATTCCCACATAAAACATCGGATAACTCTTTACAAAATAGCAACCGATTGATAACAAAAATAATACTGGTGTCATTATATAAATAATTTTCCTTCTATTATTTTTTGTCTTAAGTAATTGATATGGCATAGCATATTCTAACGAAAGCATACACTCTAATGCTTTTCTATCTTCATCGGTCATAATAGACTTTATAATCATTTTTACACCATCCTTCCATATTGGCATAATAGAAATATGTAAAATATGAAGCTACTGATTTTACTGATTTTGGAAATATATTTCATAATTCATCTTGCTCCTTTTTAGTGTCCACGAATATCTATCTCTTTCAGCAAAGAATTCCCATCTCCCCACGAATACACAATGTAATATCCTTTACTCTCTATCTGCTCCGCAAATTGCAATGTACTATGATCGACCACTTCAATCTCTTGTCCTTCTTGGATATCTACAAGATATTCCCACTCATTACTTCTGTACCCTGAATAGTAAGCATCCAATTCTTCCAAAGACAAATCACTTCGAATTAAAATTGCTCCGAAATACTGCATTCCATTTTCGTTACCTGTCAGCTTCCCTGCCCGTAATATTGACTCTATCAATTCCGTTTTCTCTGGCAGTGGTGTTTCACATAATTTCTTTTCCACTTTATAAGCAGTGTGGTTATTTATAAGCGGAATTGAAATCACACCGCCTATTAATACAACTGCTGCCAATATTCCAACTAATTTTAGTTTCTTCATGCTTCTTTCTTTTCTTACATCCGTAAGATTACCATAGAACACCACTATTATCAAATCATTCTTTAATCCTGTATTGATAATCGGGTATCTGCATAATTCCGTCATTTAGGATTTTATTCCCCAAATACTGAAAACTGCCATCCTCTGCAAACCTTACCGTAAGTTCATGGGTTATGACTGCGTCATCGCAAATGACCATGTCGCAGACTGCCTCCACCGTTAACGTAACCGTCCCATCCTCATTTTCTTTGATGTCGACAACCTCCGGCAGAGATGTTTCAAAGAAGGTAGGTGCATAATTAAAGCATCCAAGTCGTACCCAATAATACGTTTGGTTTTCCTCATCAAACACCGCATATTCCCGTATCTGCTCTGCCGTCACCGGAAGATACTCCATAATTAAATTTTCAAATTTCTCTTTTGGTATTCCATTTGGGTAATTCTCAGAATTAAACTTTTCCTGGTATTTCATTGCATACAGATATTCATACATCCCATTATAATCCAGTTCTTCCATATGCTCTGTATCCCAATTGGAACATAAGAGGTTATTTCCCTGATATCCCAGACCACGCACGCATTTTTCAGACATTTCACGCTGTTCCTCTGTCATTGGCTTTACTCTGATCAGACAGCTCCCATCCACCATCTCCGTTACTTCCGGATACTCTGGTACACATAGTTCATAACAAAACCACCCTTTATCCGTATATTTCCACTCTTTGATTCTGGTGTAAGAAATGTATGATGTTCCTGGTGTATTATTATCGTTCCAAACGCCTCTTGTACTTACAATGTACATATCTGTTCCATCGAAAATAAATTTCATTCTTCCTACGCCACCATCATCACATATCTCGTAAATTACTACAACTCCGCTTTTTCCATCCATGCATTCATTGAGAAAATTATCTACATTTTCATAATTTCCCATATTAGAATACAAAACCAATGTAGCAACCGGACATCCTGTTTCCATTATTTTCCTCTGCATTTTAAAAATTGTTTCATCTTCCAAAACAACATTAGAAGCTGCTCCTTTATCTGCATCTCCATAAATGTCAGAAATGAGTTCCATCATTTCTATACAGTCATTTTCAGCTTCCACCGCTTCCTGTTCGTCCACGGGAAGATTGTAGCCCTTTTCCCACTGTTCTGTAGCCTCTTCCTCTGCACTTTTTGTTTCCTCTGTGGAAGATACCTCTTCTGTATTTTCCTCAAGAGTTTCGCTTGTAATACTATCTTCCTTCCCACAGGCACACACACAACACCCAATCAGAAATGCCGTAATCAGTAAAATATTCATTTTCTTTAATACCATAAAATTATCCTTTCCTTCGAAATCACCTTTGCTGTGATTTTGCTATTGGCGGCAATTCCAATTCTATTTGCTCTATAGAATTAGAAAGATACCTGAAAGTTCCGTCTTCAAACGGCTGAACTACAACCGTATTCCTAAAAGCGAGGTCAGAATTATAATCCGGCCATACACCATCCACGATAAGTGTGAGCGTTCCATCCACATTTTCCGTATAATCTACTACTTCTCCAAAAGGTGGATACGGGCTGGCATAAATCATTTCATATTCATAACTGTTGCTGTCTTTATCATATCCACAATGTTCTCGCAACTGTTCTATAGATACCGGAAAATAAGTGGTCATTATCCTTTCATATTCCTCTGCCGGAATCTTCCAATCTTTAGTTTTGAGATTTTCGCCTGTATAAATCCGATAGATATCTTCATACATACAAGGCATAAGAATATCCTCTACATTACTGCTGTCCCAATTTGTGACAAGCACATTATAATTCACATAGCTTAGTCCTGATATGTATTCTTGCGTCAATTTCCGGCAGTCTTCCGGAAGCGGCTCTATTCTCCAATACTGTCTCAAACTTGCATGTGTAATCACATATTCATATGCGTAGATAAAATACCCTTTTTCTGTAAGTTTAATTTCTGTCACATTACTTATGGAAGTTCCCTGTATTTCGGGTATTCCACCTTTCCTCCACTTAATTCCAATATAATAGGTCTGTAATTTATCTTCCCTATATATAAAAGTTATTACTCCAATCAGCCCATCCCGCTGCACATCAAATATTGTAACCATCGAATCCTGACCATTCTGATAATCTGCATAAAAGTTTTCTACTTCCTCATGGTTCTGCATATTGGTATCTTCTTCCACACTTACCAGACCACTCTTCCCCAATTCCTCCACCACCATTTTTCGTTGCTCGCTAGTAAATTCACTAATGCCAGAAAAGTAACTTGACTCATCCACAATTTCAACATCTTTATATATCCCGCTAACTGATTCTGCCGCTGCCAAAGCTATGCTTTGCAGATGCTGCTTTTCCTCATCAGAAATAAGACAATCACTGGCTTGCGGAATAAACCAATATGCTGAATCTATAGAAGTTTCCGTATCACTTTCTTCTTTCGTTATCGTTTCACTGTCTTTGATTTCCACCGGAGGCTCCCACACTTCTTCTGTCGCCTTCTGTTCTTCCGTGTGCTGCTTTCCCCAACAAAGCACTCCTGCTATTACCGCAATTAGCAACATCAAAATCGAAAATCCCCATTTCTTCAACAGCCAATTTACATCTTCCATCATTCGCCTCCATACATTTCTTCCCGTTCCTCTGCTGTCAAACGGGGTGTGTGCCATGTTTCCTCACTATTATCCTCGGAAGGTACTCCTGTTTTGGAATATAATCCATGTACTCCACCAAAAGTTCTTCCGGTGTCCTCCAGACATTTCCCTTTGTTGCTAACATTCCTGCCACACATACTGCAGAAATTACCGCAGCTATTCCTATAACAGCACTCACAATCCATAGGAGCCTGCTTCTTGTTTTCTTTCGCTTGATTCTGCTTTTTCCTTTCTTCATATTGACCTCCATTTATTTTCATTGCTGATATGGTCATATTCTATTTTCAATGTTCGTCTCCATTCTCAAATATTACATTCGTAAGATTTCAAAGCAAAAAAATTTTGCATTGGAATCTGCTGCACTTGTATAAATATTACATCAGTAAGATTTGGAAGTCAAGTTATCTTTATATAAAAAGGCTTCTGTCGAGAAGTATCATACATTTTCGCAAAAGTGATACCATTTAGCAAAAGCCTATTATTCAGCAGAGTTTCAAAACACCCCACTGCTTCAATATTCAAATGTTTCATTCAAAAGACCAGAAAACACACGTCCATTATCTTTCTTTATTATCCCACAAACCGCAGAAAATCAAGGTTTCTTTGAAAGCAGACAAACGGTTTCAATATTCCCCTTGAGTTTTATTTTATACTACATAGCGAAAATACTTCTACCTTGTCAAAAGTGGGGTAAAGAATTTACCACTGTAAAATTGGCAACACCACTTACTTATGTATCTTTACTTAATCTGTAGCAGCAATGGTAATAATGCAATCCCTACATCTACACCTTTATCAGCTATCCACTTAACAATGCCTTTTGCATTCTCCCACTTTTTTGATTTACGATCTGAAGATTTAACAATTTTCTCTAACTCATTTATCTTATTCAAAATTTCTTCTATTTCGCCATCTGGCAATGCCGACATATTTTCAATTTCTTTTCTAACATCACTAAAGGAAATATTGATATCAACTTTGTTTTCATTTGTATTTGTTATCTGTACCATTGGCATACTTTGTGGAATTGCCTCCTTTAAAGAAGGATACCCCAAAGCTTTGAACGATAGCAATTTATTATATACTTGTTTAAGATTATGGAATAGCGATTCTCCCGAAACATCATCATAAAATGCATATGCTTGAATATAGTCATATAACCCATCGCTAAGTTTTGGTACATACGGATGATACTTTGCAGTTACATCTTTATATAACTGCAGCTTTGCTGATTCTGGTGTTTCATTATTAGCAGAATCTGCAATAGACTTTCTCAGAGATTCTGTTATTCATCAAATTACCTACTCTCGATTACGCAAAAATCATTCAAATTAAAAGAAGGTACAGACCAAATTATTCTGATGTATTATACGTCAGATTGTTTTAGCCTGTACCTTCTGTTATTATAGCCTAGTCACCCATAAATAAAGGAAGCAGGAACCAGCCCCTACCACAGTTCGGTTTCCTGCCTCAACCATCAGTTATGAGCATGCTCACAACTTCAGCAAAGTTATGATAACAATATTAGTAGAAGAAAACAATACTTTAACACCAAATTTTTATAATTCATTGATAAATAATCTCCAGTTTCACCGCCTTACCTGTCCATGCGGTCATTCCGGATGTCTGTCTGTACACGGCTATTATCATCGCTATATCAAGACCTGTTCAGGCAGAGTATGCTTTCGTATCTGCCGCGTTAAATGTGAATGCTGCGGACATACACATGCCATACTTTTATCTTCCATGATTCCTTATTCCCAGATTTCCCTGGAAAATCATATTTCCATTATTCATAATTACGAACAGCATCAGTCCCAGGAACCGGTTATGAACAGCTGCCCTTCCATTGATGAAAGCTGTATTCATGCCATCATCAGAAAATATCTTCTTTGCTGGAAACAGAAACTGCTTAGCGAAAGAATCTCCTTTACAGATGTTCCGGCATTTGTCTTCTCCTGTTTTTCGCACTTTAACAGGCAGTTTATGCAGATTAAAAATATACCAAATATTCTTTTTCTTAATACCACATAACTTTACACGACCTTTCTTTCGTTTCTTCTTATACTTAAGAAAAAACATAGGAGGACCCACAAATGGATCAGGAAAAGAAACAGGCAATTGCACTTATGCGTTATTCATCCGGATGGCTCCATTAAACACTATGCTCCGGCCACTATCGAAAGATGGTACCGCAATTATAAGAATTCGGGTTTTGATTCCCTTATACCTTCAGGAAGGGAAGACCAGGGCATACCACGTAAGCTTGATTATGAACTTCAGGAACAGATTAAATATCTCAAAACCACCTATCCACGCATGTCTGCTTCTGCTATCTACAGACAGCTTCACGAAAACGGAAGCATCAAAAAAGGGGATGTATCTGAATCCACGGTTAACAGATATATTAATCTCCTGGCTCTTAAGCTCAAAACAACCAGCAATCAGGATATGCGCCGCTATGAAAGACCTCACATAAATGAAGTATGGTGTGGTGATTCAAGTGTTGGTCCTTATCTGAAAACTCCTGATGGTAAAAAACATAAGGTTTATATCATTGCACTTATAGATGATGCAAGCAGATTTATTGTTGGTATTGATGTGTTTTTTAATGATAACTTTGTAAATCTTATGTCTGTCATTAAATCTGCTGTTGCAAAATATGGCCGTCCTAAGATTTTTAACTTTGATAACGGTTCCAGCTATAAAAACAAACAGATGGAACTGCTGGCTGCCCGTATTGGCTCTGTTATTCATTATGACCAGCCTTATACTCCAACCCAGAAAGCCAAAATCGAGAGATGGTTCCGCACCATGAAGGACCAGTGGATGTCTTCTCTTGATATCAGGGATTTTCATTCCCTTGATGAACTTCGTGGTAACCTTTTAGCTTATGTCCAGAAGTATAATCAGTCTGTCCATTCTTCACTGAAAGGATTATCACCTCAGGACAGATTTTTTTCTGAACCTGACCATATAAGGTGCTTATCAGACGAAGAAATAGAAAAAGATTTTCTTCTTGAAATTGAACGCCGTGTATCTTCCGATAGTGTTATTGTAATTGACCAGATAGAATACGAGGTTGACTGCAGGTTTGCAAAGCAACGTATTAAACTGAGATATTCTCCTGATTTTGAAGATATATTTATTATGGAATCTGATGGCACTCTGACGCCAATCAGACTTCTTAACAAAACTGAAAATGCATTTATCAAACGTGAAAAAATACATTTATGCAGAGGTGAAGAATAATGGACTATTTTACAAGATATGGTCTGGAATTCAATCCGTTTATAAAGAATTCCAAAGAAATCCCTGTTAATACATCTGAATACAAAGAAACTTTATTCAGACTGGATTATCTTGCAAAAACCAAAGGATTTGGCATACTTACAGGAAGTGCAGGCAGAGGTAAAACAACAGCCATAAGAAACTGGGCTTCAACTCTGAATCCCTCACTTTATAAGGTTGTTTATTCTTCATTATCAACCCTTACGCCTAATGATTTCTACAGAAATCTGGTAAAAGAACTCGGTAATGAGCCTGCTTTTAAAAAACCTGATAACTTCCGTATTATTCAGGAAGAAATCACCCGACTGTCCATTGAAAAGAGAAAGACGCCTGTAATCATCATTGACGAAGCCAATTACATTAACAATGCCATCTTAAATGATTTAAAAATACTTTTTAATTTTGAGATGGATTCCAGAGATCGTGCCGCCATTTTACTTGCCGGGCTTCCAAAACTTAACTCAACTCTCCAGTTACAGATTCATGAACCATTAAAGCAGCGTATTGTTATGAATTATAATCTCGATGGACTTTCAAAAGATGAAGGAAAAGCCTACATATATGAGAAGCTCAAAGGTGCAGGCTGTAATCAGACCATCTTTGAGGAAGCTGCTATTGAAGCTATACTTAATGCCGCTGATGGCACACCCAGATTAATTAATAAATACTGTAATGCAGCCATACTCATAGGTGATACACACAAAGTAAATCTCATCACAACTGACATTGTTATGCAGGCAATCAACGATTGCGAACTGGGTTAATCACGAAATTCCTCATTCACTTTATTTGAATGGGGAATTTTTTATATGCATAATCCATTGCAAACAATGTGCAGATATATCTAAAAGCTATACTTTTTTTTACTTTATTTAATGTGAAAGATGAAGCATCATTTAATGTGCTAAACAACACTTTATGCATCCTTCTTTCCATTGTCTGAACCCGAATGTTCTCACGTTCAATCTCTGCCACTGCTGACAGAACAGATATCATAAGCTTCCCGGCATCTTTGGATGAATCTATTCCGTCCTCCACACAAATCAGATTCACTCCAAAATCCTGCATTACTTGTAATGTTGCAAGTACATCTGCCGCATTTCTGCCGCATTTCTTCCAAATCTAGAAAGTTTAAATACAAGCACATAAGATACTCCATCTTTTCCTGACTTAATATCCCCCATCATCTGATTAAATGAAACTCTTCCCTCTATTGATTTGCCGGATTTTCCAGCATCCTCATACTCACCGGCAATTTCATATTCATTATAGTCGCAGAACGCTTTCATTTTTGTTTTCTGTGCATCCAAAGAATAGCCGTCTATCTGCATGGTTGTGGAAACACGGGTGTATAAATATACTTTGATTTTTTCTTTCTTCAATTTATGTATCACCTCCAGGAAGTGCAGAAACCACTGATAAATTGATACTGGCTAATGTATCCATCTGTCTGATTGCCAAATTTCTAAGCAATATAAGTCTTTCCGATTGAGGTTTCCCCTGCTCAATTAAAATTGCATTATAGCTCTCCATATTTGCCAATACCAACAACTGATTTAAATTTGCGTCATCACGCACATTCCCTTTTTTACCCGGATTATTATTTTTCCATTGCTTGGCAGTCTGACCAAATAAAGCTACATTTAAAAGATCTGCTTCACTGGCATATGTATAAGCAATCTGCTCCGGTGTCAGCTCTGGTGGAATCAAATTTTCCTTCACCGCATCCGTGTGAATACGGTAGTTCACCTTTGATAAAGCTCTGTTCAAGTTCCAGTCCAATGAAAGGCGACTGTTTTCATCTTGTTTTAACCTGCGGTAATCTTTCATAATATACAGTTGAAATTCCGGAGAAATCCATG